>OLPO01000013.1_pt1 | contig 199313 bp, 201 predicted proteins | sample 1672831 | NCBI WGS metagenome assembly OLPO01 (sample SAMEA3136728, study PRJEB25190) | human gut metagenome | reverse complement strand
CAAGGATATTTTTTAATTCTATGCTGAAATCAGAATCTTTTGTGGTGATTGTCCACGGTTTGCTCCACTGAGCACGGATCCCCATTTGGCGCATATATGTACCAACGGTTCTTTCCGAAATGACTTCACCAGTTTTTCGAAGTTCTACAGTGATTTTCGGAGCACCATAGTTCTGCTTGGAATCATCATAAATATCCTGTATTTTTGCTTTTACAGCTTCACGATGTTTTTCTGTATCAGAAGGTACGTGGTGAAGCCATGCAAGATATCCTGAGCGAGAGACACCTAAAAATTTCAACATTCCGGAGACGGAAACCCGGCGTCCGGCCTTTTTGGCAGTTTCCGTCTTCTCAGACACTTCGAGATAAATGGCTTCCGTCATTTTCCCAGAATGTTGATTGCTTTTTTTAACACATCAAGTGCATCTTGGGCATCACGTAATTCACGTCTGAGACGGGCAATTTCCTTCTGCTCATCAGATGCATAATTACCGGAACCACGAACAGGAATATCACCTAATTCCCGGAAGTCTTTCAGCCACTTTGTTAATGTACTGTAACCGATGCCAAGATTTTCTGCACATCCACGTACTCCGAGATCTTTGTAATCCTGATAGTACTGGACTGCATCAAGTTTAAATTGTTTGTCATGTTGCTTTGCCATATGAGATCCTCCTTCAGCATGTTTCTATTGTACCATGCTTATGTGTATTTGGAATTTCTCATTTTGGCTTGTACTATTTATATTCTAGCACCAGGGTACTCTCATGAGAAAGCGAGTTCTCTATCCTCTACCGCTGTCGCGGTCCCCCTCCTTCCACATGGAAGGAGGCTATTTGCGGTTTTTGGCAATAAAAAATGGGGCTATCGTTTGGTGTGATAGTCCCGTTTGTGGTTTATTCGGTTTTTCTGCCTTTGTAGCAGAGGTCGCCCCATTGGATGGTTGCTTTGCCGCCGGTCCAGTTGTTGATTTGGTTGGTGGCTTCGGTTTCTTCTTCTTGTGGGACGAAGAGGTGGTAGTGGACTCTGTCGTCGTAGGTGGTGTCTGCGAGGATCCAGTCTGTTTTTTCGAGTTGGTGGCTGATGGTGCCTTGGTGGGTGTAGTCGGCGGAGAGGGTGAGGGTTTTGTGGCGGGTCCAGGTGGTGATGTGGGCGGCTTTGAGGCCGGTAACGGCGCCTTGGGTGTAGGCGCGGATGAGGCCGCCGGCGCCGAGTTTGACGCCGCCAAAGTAGCGGACTACAGCACAGACAACGTCAGTGAGGCCTTCTTTTTTGAGGACTTCGAGCATGGGTACGCCGGCGGTGCCGGAGGGTTCGCCGTCATCGGAGAAGCGCATTTGCAGGCCACCACGGCCGATGATCCATGCGGAGCATACGTGGGTGGCTTGGGGGTGCAAGTTTTTGAGTTTGGCAATAAAGGCGCGGGCGTCGTCTTCGGTGTCTACGGGCATGGCGTAGCCGATGAAGCGAGATTTTTCGATGATAAATTCATCTTCGCCGTAGCCTTGGACGCTTTTGTATTCATCGGGGGATTGTGGGTCTAGTGGGTTCATGGTGGGACCTCCAATTAAAAAAAGGCCTGCCTTATGGCAGGCTTTTGGTGTTATGCTTCGCTGTCTTCGATATAATAGAGGACGTAAGCACGTTGTGGGTCGGTGTTGATTTTTTCCATGTATTCAGGGCTCAGGGAGATTTCACCGATGAGGTTGAATGGGGAGTCAAAATCAAAGTCCGGGTCTTCGGTGCATTTGCAGATGTCGAGCTTGGCGTTTGGGTCTTCGTCCGGTTTTACGCCCAATGCGAGAAATTGTTCGCGTGCGTCGTCGGCGCTGTCTGCAAAAAGTACGTGTGTATGGGTAGTATGTAACATGGGATGCGCTCCTTTATGGTGTTAGTCTTTAGGAAAATTATAGCACGAGTGGGGATGTTTTTGTAGAGGGTCAATTGTTACCAAATGGCAAAGGTGTGATGGGGACAAGGGAAATCGTTTTGTATTATAATGATGAGGTTGCTTCGGTGTTTTTTGGGGGGAGGCACGTATGGCTGAAAAAAAGTATATTCCGATTATTGATTATCTCAAGGCGTTTGCGATTATGTTGGTGACGACAACGCATTTTTTCACGTATAACGACAAGGATTTTCTGTTGTTCATTTATGTGATTCAGATGGGGATGCCGTTGTTTATGCTCTTGATTGGGTACAATACGGCAATGAGCAATGATCGTCACGATGTGAATTCGTTGCAGGCGTTGTATGCGCCTGCGCGGTTGGCGAAGCAGTTTGGCACGATTCTGCCGTCCTATTTGCTGATGTTTTTGATTGAGGCGTTGGCAACGGGTGCGTTTGTGGCAGGGCTTCCTTGGGAATGCTGGGTATATTCGCTGCTTACCGGTGGCCTGCAAGGCGGGAGCCACGGGGGCTATTTCTTTGCGATTTATTGGCAGTTTTTGCTGGTTGCGCCGATTTTGTATTTGCTGGTGAAGCGTTACCCGACAGCGACCTTGTTGGGGGCATTGGCGTTTAATATGTTTTATGAGTACGCGGTGGGGGCGTGGGGCATTCCGCGGTTATTGAATCGTATTTTGTTTATGCGCTATTTGTTCATCGCGGTGTTTGGTTTGTATTTTTATTTGTGGCGCAATCGTATCAAGCCATGGATGGCTGTTTTGGCGGCGGGCTTTGGCTTGTGGTATATTACGGCGCTGGAGTTTTATGGGCTGCATGGGCCGTTGATTAGGTATTGGAAAAATACCAATGTGTACGCAAGCTTCTATTATATAGCGGTCGTGGTGTTGGCGTTTTATTTCTTTGAAAATAAGCGTTTGCCGAAGGGGCTGCATGAGGTGGCGCATCATATGGGTGCGGCAACGTGGCATATTTATTTGACGCAGATGCTGTATTTTCGTTTGCATTTGAACAGTCCGATGGCGGGGCTGCCGCTTTGGGTGCAGATTCCGATTGGCGTTTGTTTGTGCAGCTTGGTGGGGGTTGGTTGGAACCTTGCCGAGCGTAGCGGGCGCAAGTGGTGGCGTGCGCGCAAGGCGCAAAAAGCGGCGGTATAGATAAATTGGTGCAAAATCCTTGCATGGGTGGCACGCTTGGGGTATAATATTTAGTACATTATTGGGGTATCGCCAAGCGGTAAGGCAAATGGCTCTGACCCATTCATTCCAAGGTTCGAATCCTTGTACCCCAGGTGCACCTATCCGTCGGATGGGTGCTTTTTTTGTAGAATTTACCGTTTTGTTTTTATATGGGCATTGACCCTCTATGTTAGAATAGGTATTATTATAAATAAGAAGATACGAGGTGATAAGTATGTTTTCCGGAAAAAAGATCGTATTAACCAAGCCACAGATTCAAGATGCGGATGTGCTTCAAAAGTGGTATTTAGATAAAGATTTTCGTCAGCTCTATGATGGCTATACCGGCAATTCTTTGGATATGATTATGGAGGAGATTCGCAACGGAGCGGATATTTCGGATCCACAGGCGACCCGTTTGGACTTTATTGTGTCTACCAAGCATAAGCATACGCCAATCGGTGTGGCAAGCATTATGGATATTGACCGTCAAAACGGTCATGCGCGTATTTCTTTGGGGATTGCGGATACCAGCAAGCGTTTGAATTGGTATGGGATCGACTTGATGATTGTGCTTTGCGATATTGTATTCTATCAATTTGGGTTCAATCGTTGCTATATGTGCATCAATGACAACAACCAGCTTGGTCTTCGCACGGCGGTGAATTTTGGGTTCCGTGCCGAAGGGCAGCTTCGCAATCACATTTTTACCGGCGGTCAATATGTGGATCGTTGGGTGCTTGGTTTGATGAAAGACGAATACGAAAAAATCTCTATTGTTTCTCGTTGGAAAGCGCGTGGTGAATAGGATTTTGGTAAGTATTCATACTTGCGTGTAACCATGAAATTCGTTAAAATAGACAGGGTTGGTGGCAGCCTTTCAAGGCGCCACACAACGCCTGTTTTTTTATTGCTCTACTCATTTAACAAAAGCCACCTGGAGCCTAGAAAGCCCGGGATGGGATTGCACAAAAAAATACAAGCGTGCGATCCTGGCGAAAACAAGCTAGGAGGAAAAACAATGAGTGAAACAAAGTTACAACCGCAAGCAAAACGACAAAAAAGCCTAACGACACGTCGCATTGTCATGGCAGGGGTCTTTGGGGCCATTTGTGTGGTTCTGGGGATTACCGGGCTGGGATTGATTCCTGTTCCGAACCTGAGTGGATATGCGACTATTTTGCATTTACCGGTTATTATTGCCGGTGTATTGGAAGGGCCATTGGTCGGTGCTTTCACCGGGTTAATCATGGGGCTGTATAGCTTTATTACCCCGGGGGCTATCCCACCGGATCCAATTGTGTGCTTTATTCCACGTGTGTTGATTGGGATTGTGAGTGCATATGTATATCGCTTTGTGGGCAAGAGCCATCCATTGATTGGCGCCGGTTTGGCCGGTATTTTGGGCACGCTCACAAATACCATCGGTTATGTTGGCTTGGCAGTCTTGATGGGGTATTTCCCTAGTGCTATTTGGATTGCTATTTTGCCACAAGCAACCGTTGAACTTATTTTGGCAACTGTATTGACTGTTGCGTTGGTACGTGTGATTCAACGTGCGATTCCAACCTACAGACAACAACGATAACGCTCAAAGAATGGAGTGACGAGGAATGCTGCTAGCCTTCGATACTGGGAATACCAATGTCATGATGGGGGTATTTGAGGGAGAACACTTAATTGCCAATTGGCGTTTTACAACAGATCCGAATCGTACAGCCGATGAATATGCGGTGCTCTGCCAAAGTTTTTTTGAAACCCGCAAGCTTCGTTTTGAAGATGTGGACCAAATCATTGTGAGTTCGGTTGTACCGGATTTGACCCGTACCTTGGTGCGAATGTGCGAGCGCTATATCGGCGTGAGTCCGCTTTTGGTTGAAGCGGGTATCAAGACCGGCCTCAAGCTCCGCTATGAAAATCCAAAAGAGCTCGGTGCCGACCGTATTGTCAATGCGGTCAGTGGGATTGAGCTTTACGGCGCGCCATTGGTGATTGTAGACTTTGGCACTGCCACAACCTTCTGTGTGATTAACGAAAAGAAGGAATATTTAGGTGGGATGATTACCGCCGGCTTACGCATTTCGATGGAAGCTTTGTTTAGCAATGCCGCTAAGCTGCCAAAGGTGGAATTGACCGCACCGGAACAAGCCATTGGCCGTACCACGGTCAGTGCGATTCAGTCCGGGCTTGTTTACGGGTATGCAAGCATGGTTGACGGCATGATTGTACGTATTGCCGAAGAAATCGGCGTTGACCCGGATGCGCTTTTTGTAGTGGCTACCGGTGGGCATGCCGAAACGGTGTGCTGCAATTGCCGCTATGTGGACAAGGTGGACGGGATGTTGACCTTGGAGGGGCTGAAGCTGATTGCCAAGCGCAATAAAGGGGGCAGACGTCATGCTTGATATCTGTCTGTTGGGCTGCGGCGGGATGATGCCGCTGCCAAAACGTTTTTTGACGTCCTTGCTCATTCGTCACGAAGGCAGCAATGTGTTGATTGACTGCGGTGAAAGCACCCAAGTGGCGCTGCACATGTCGGATTTCAGCACAAAAAATATTGACCACATCATTTTTACCCATTATCATGGTGACCACGTGGGTGGGCTGCCGGGGCTTTTGATGACCATTGCCAACAATCATCGCACCGAGCCACTGCACCTTTGGGGTGGCACAGGGCTGGAACGCATTGTGCGTGGGTTGACGGTGATTTGTGGGCCGTTGCCATTTAAGCTGGTGCTGCATGAGCTTTCATTTAAGGAGCCGCAAACCTTCCAAACCGGCGATTTGGTTTGGCAGACTCAGCCGGTGAAGCACCGTGTGCCTTGCTTGGCGTATAGCTGCTATTTGCCGCGTGCGGGGCGTTTTGACGTGAACCGTGCGAAGGAAGCGGAGATTCCGGTGCAATACTGGTCACGTTTGCAAAAGGGCGAAACCGTGGAAGTGGATGGCAAGACGTTTAAGCCTGAGGATGTCCTTGGGGCAGAGCGTCGCGGCTTGCGTGTGAGCTACGCCACCGATTGTCGCCCATCTGCGGCATTGGTAGAAATGATTCAGGATAGCGACCTTTTTGTGGCAGAGGGGCTTTACGGGGATCCGGAAAAGCAAAAGGATGCCGCAAGCAAGGGCCACATGGTTTATACCGAAGCGGCAACCATGGCGCGTGATGCCCATGTGAAGGAGCTGTGGCTGACTCATTTCAGCCCGGCAATGTTAAATCCAAAGGAGCACCTTGCCGGTGCGCAGGAAATTTTTGCCAATACCCAACCGGGGCACAACCTCAAATTGACTACCCTTCGTTTTGAAGAGGATTAATTTCAACAAATAAAGGTTTTTTGTCGATGCCTTTATTGACAACAACGTGGCTCGGTGATAAACTTTAACAGTTCCCAAAAGCAAAGGGGAGTAGCACTGGCCAAGGCCAGGGGCAGAATCGTCAACGCGTGAGTTTCTCACCGGTTCTGTCATAAAAGGATAATGACCTTGATTGCAAGACCTTTGCCTTCCTTGATCTCAAGAAAGGCAAAGGCCTTTTTTGTGCAAAAAAACCGTTTGTAAAGGAGAATGACTGATGGAAATGTCTATGTTAGGTGCAGTGGATGCCGGATTGCTGATTCAATACGGATTTGTATTGCTTATGTTGGTTGCGATGGAAGGGATTTTGTCTGCCGACAACGCCCTTGTTATGGCGGTTATGGTTCGCCCTCTGGCACCAAGTCTTCGCCCAAAGGCGCTGTTTTATGGCCTCATAGGGGCAGTGGTATTGCGCTTTGGCGCCTTGTTCTTTATTTCCTTCCTTGCCAACGTATGGCAAGCGCAAGCGTTGGGCGCAGCGTATCTCATTTATATGGGCGTGAAGAATTTGCGCGAATACAATAAAAATATGAAGGAAGGCAAGCATTCTTCTACTGCGGATTTGCCTGAAGATGATGAGCGCAACTATCTTGTTAGTAAGAAGGATTTCTGGAAAACCGTTGCCAAGGTTGAGCTTTCCGATATCGCTTTTGCAGTAGACTCCATCCTTGCTGCGGTAGCGATTGCGATTTCCTTGAAACCAACCGGATGGGGCCACATCGGTGGCATGGATGCCGGTGAGTTTCTTGTGGTATTTATCGGTGGGATGTGCGGCGTGATTTTGATGCGTTTTGCAGCCACCGTTTTTGTAAAGCTGTTGGATGAACGTCCAAAGCTCGAAAAAGCAGCATTTATGTTGGTAACATGGGTGGGGATTAAGCTTGTTGTGGTAACACTTTCTCATCCAAACATTGGCGTATTGCCGGAAACCTTCCCTGAAAGCACCTTGTGGCATGTGGTTTTCTTTGGCACCATGATTGCCATTGCGCTTTGGGGCTGGTTCACCTCCAAGCCAACCAACCATACGGCTGCATAATTTGATTGATTGAGAAGCGCGACAGGAGGCGTCAATGTTCGATTTTAAGGAAAATCCATTCAGCCTGGCTCCGATGGCAGGCGTGACAGATAAAGCCATGCGCCTTATTTGCCGTCGCTACGGTGTGGGGCTGGAATACACTGAAATGGTCAGTGCCAAGGCCTTGCATTATAAAAATAAAAAGAGCTTTGAGCTCTTGGATTTGGTTGACGAAGCGCAGCCGATAACGGTGCAGCTTTTTGGCAGTGAGCCGGATATTATGGCAGAAGGGGCAGAAATTGCTGTGGCGCACGGTGCCACCATGATCGATGTGAACATGGGCTGTCCGGTGCCGAAGGTTGCGAATCACGGCGAGGGCTCCGGTCTTTTGCGCACACCGGAAACAGCGTGGGAAATTATTCGTGCGATGCGCAAGGCTGTGCGTGTGCCGTTGAGTGCAAAGATTCGCATTGGCTTTGAAACGGTCGATTCCAAAATTTGCGATTTTGCGAAGGGATTGGAGGCGGCGGGCTGCGATTTTATCGCCGTACACGGTCGCACCCGCAGCCAATATTACAGCGGCGAGGCGGATTGGTCGGTGATTCGTGAGATTGTGGCGGCGGTGGACATTCCTGTGATTGCGAACGGCGATGTGACGGATGTGGCGTCTGCCCGTGCTATTCGCGAGCAAACCGGTGCGGCAGGCGTGATGGTGGGACGCGGTGCCTTGGGGCAACCGTGGATTTTTGCGGCACTGCTTGCGGATTATCGCGACGAGGATGTTCCGGAGGAACCATCCTTGGCGGAACGTGCGCAGGTGATGATGGACCATGCAGCCTTGGCCTGTCACTACAAGGGTGAACGCATTGCCATGCAGGAAATGCGCAAGCAAATCGGTTGGTATGTGAAGGGCCTTGCGCATGCGGCAGCCTTGCGCCGAGAAGCTTCTCAACTTAATACCTTGGATGACCTTCGTCATTTGTTGGCGCGCGAAGGCTATTTAGAAGCGGAGTAAAACCCGACTTGAAGCGAAAAACAGCAGCCGCTATAAGTTGGATTCATATCTGTGCCTATATGAAAATTCCATTGTCCCGATAACGGAATTTCATGGAAGAATTGTCCATTTTGGGCGTGCCATTCCTTGTCAATTCCAAAATAGGATGGTATGATAAGATTAAAATAAAACATATAAAAAATTTTTGGGGGAGGTCATAAGTTTTATGGAAATTAAACCTATTTCTATAGAAGAATATAATAAAGCGGTGGAAGAAAAGCAAAAATGTTTCCTCGTATTTACCAAGGAAAATTGCTCTGTGTGCGGTCGTTTGATTCCTGTTCTTGAAAAAATCTCCGATGAATATAAGGATCATCCGGAAATGCACTACTACAACATGGAAATCCACGATCCGGATGCCCGTGCGTTGTTCAAGAGCTGGCAGCTTGCCGGTGTACCACAAACCTGCATCATCAACGATGGTGAATTCCAAGAAGCGCTTCCAGGTGCTTTGGCAGAACAAATCTACCGCGATGAAATCAACAAGCTTTTGGGCATTAAGAAAAAAGGCTTTGGTGCAAAGCTCAAATCTCTCTTTGGCGGGAAGTAATCTCAAAGACTCTTACGTTTTGTAAGAGTCTTTTTTGTTGCCATAGGTAGCACAAGAAGGATTTTTGGTTGTCATAGGTAAAAACTATCGTGCATGGACATGAAGTCCGATGGGCGAGCGGTGTTAAAAGACTTTAACAAGTGTCACTTATGCTCTATAATGAAATCAATCTTTACGAAAGAAGGTAATTATATTATGAGCGATATCAACGAATTCTTAGCCCCACAAGACCCTGCAGTTGCAGAAGCAATTGCAAACGAATTGCAACGTCAACGCGATAAAATCGAATTGATTGCATCCGAAAACTTTACCAGCCGTGCTGTTATGGCCGCACAAGGGTCCGTGATGACCAACAAATATGCAGAAGGTTATCCTGGTCGTCGTTACTATGGTGGCTGTGAACACGTTGACGTGGTAGAAAATATTGCACGCGAACGCGTGAAAGAACTTTTTGGTGCAGAACACGCAAACGTTCAACCACACAGCGGTGCACAAGCAAACTATGCGGCTTATCAAGCAGTATTAAAGCCAGGCGATAAGATTCTCGGCATGAACTTGGCACACGGCGGTCATTTGACCCATGGGTCCCCTGTAAACTTCAGCGGTAAGCTCTATGACTTCGCTGAATACGGTGTTAGCCCTGAAACCGAAGTTATCGATTACGATGAATTCGAAAGAATTGCACTTGAAGTACAACCTAAGCTCATCGTTGCCGGTGCAAGTGCATACCCACGTATCATTGATTTCAAGCGTATTCGCGAAATCGCCGACAAGTGTGGCGCTTTGATGATGGTTGACATGGCACACATCGCAGGGATTGTTGCCGCAGGCCGTCATCCAAATCCGGTTGAATATGCAGACATCGTAACCTCCACCACCCACAAAACCCTTCGCGGGCCACGTGGTGGCGTAATTCTTTGCCGTGAAGAATTGGCAAAGGCTATCGACAAGTCTGTATTCCCAGGCACCCAAGGTGGTCCTTTGATGCACGTTATCGCTGCAAAGGCTGTTGCTTTCGGCGAAGCGCTTCAACCGGAATTTAAGGACTACATTGACCAAGTGCTCAAGAATGCACAAGCATTTGCAGAAGCATTGAATGAAGAAGGCTTCCGTCTCGTAAGCGGTGGCACCGACAACCACCTTCTTTTGGTTGACGTGAAGTCTATCGGCATGACCGGCGCTGAAGCTGAAGCATTGCTCGATGATTGCAACATTACCTGCAATAAGAACGGCATCCCATTCGACAAAGAAAAACCAACCGTTACCAGCGGTCTCCGTCTTGGGACTCCGGCTGCTACCACTCGTGGTCTTAAGGAAGATGACTTCCGCACCATCGCTAAGATTATGAAGATTGTTCTTATCGATAGAGATCTCGAAAAGGGTAAAGCAATGGTGAAGGAAATCACCGACCGTTACCCACTGTACGAATAATCACAATCGCAATACCAACTGACTAAGGGGGACTAGTCATGGAAGGCGTACATATTTATGATCATCCGTTGATTCATCACAAAATTTCCTATTTGCGCGACAAGGAAACTCGTACTGCGCAATTTCGCGACCTTGTAGAAGAACTTTCCTTGCTCATGGCCTATGAAGTGTTGCGCGATTTGCCAACGCAAACCGTGGCGGTAGAAACGCCATTGGCGGTAGCCGATTGCAAGCGCGTGAAGGAAGATGAAATCATCATTGTGCCAATCCTGCGCGCGGGATTGGGCATGGTGAGCGGTTTCCAAAAGCTCTTGCCATTCGTACGTATTGGCCATATCGGCTTGGCACGCAACGAAGAAACGCATGAGCCGGAAGCCTATTACTATAAGATGCCACAGGGCTTGGAGGCTGCCACTGTTATTGTGGTTGACCCTATGCTCGCTACCGGCGGTAGTGCTTGCGATGCCATTGCGCACCTCAAGCAAAACGGCGCCAAGACCATTAAATTTGCTTGTCTTATCGCTTCGAACGAGGGACTGGCGCGTTTACACAGGGAGCATCCGGACGTGGCGATTTACGCGGCGGAATGTGACCCGGTTTTGAACGACCGGGCATACATTGTTCCGGGGCTGGGCGATGCCGGGGATCGCATCTTTGGTACCAACTAATATAAAAAAGCGACTTCATAACGAAGTCGTTTTTTTATTGCTTTTTAGAGGGGAACGCGTGCCCCGTTTAAGTAACAAAAAAGAGACAGGATGCACGCCTGTCTCTGATTGGTAAAGGGTTTAGCGGGTAATGTTAACCGTTTGGGTTTGGCCGTTCCAATCGACTTTACAACCCAAGGCTTCGGAGATTACACGCACCGGCACCATGGTGCTGCCACCGATAACGGTTGGTGGGACACTGATGACACTGGTATGTTCAAGCACGAAATTGATGGTGGCTTGAGAGGTTGGGTTTTGCGCATACTTGGAAAATTCGCTGTTGTCTGCGCAGAACATATTCTTGTCATCCAAGGTTAAGGACATAATCTTGTTGGTTTGTGGATCATAAGCGGAAATCCCGCGGATTTGGCCGTAATATTGAACGGTGGAGCCAAGGGCTTCAAAGATGGCACGCATTGGCACAAGGGTGGAGCCGTTCACTGCTTCGCCGGTTTTGGCAAGGCGCTGGCCGTTAACGTAAACTGAGATTGGGCCTGCGGCTTCGGCTTCCTGTGGTTGGAAAGGAACAATTACAGCAAAGGCGAGCACGAAGGCAAGCAAGAATTTAGCAATCATATTGCGATGTGACATGAGGACATCTCCTTTATATTCTATCGTGTTATTTTATTTTATAGCAAAAAAAACGTGACTTAAAGGTCATAGTGGTAACAGTTTGCGAGCGAGAAGGAAAAAAATCGAGCATTTTTTCGATAATTTTCCTGACAAAATGCCTTCTTTGTCAGGTTTACAAAAAGTTGCGGTGGCATTAAATGTCTATACACGCTATAATCAAACTACTAAACGGCGCGTGAAGGGAGTACGTGCCGAGGCGTTGTCTGAAAAAAGGGGGAAGGACAATGAAGAGGTTTGCTATTTATATGTTGCTGATTGCACCGTATGTGCTTGCGGGGAGCAGTGTGAATGCCGAGGAAGATAATTTCTCGTTTGTTGTCATGCTCTGTGTCTTTGCGCTTGTGTGTGGGCTTAATATGGTCAATGCCCTCACCTCGCCATGTCATGAGGAGCGGTCATTGACGTATCTGTTTTGGTGCATGGTGCTCAAGCTATGCATGGTGCCGCTATACGGCATCAGCGTGTATTTGTTGATACAAAGTGATGTGGCTACACAATCGGTGTCTATTGTCATGTTTTCCTTTGCGGTGGGTTTGATTCTCATTTTGACCACGACCTCCTACGGTTGGCGTGGGCTGTGGGTGGCCAAGCAAGAAGGGCTGATTAATCGGCAATTTTTGAGGGTGCATGCATGCTTGCAGATGTGCTATATTTTTGATGTGCTGAGTGCGATGTATTGTTATTTTCATATTCGTCGCGCCGCGCAAGACGTGTTATAATTGAGAGCGTTTGTCCGAAAGGGCAAGCGCTTTTTTAATGGTGACTATGCGTATTGTTTTTAATGCGGTATACTAGGAGGACGAAACAAGCGGCTTTGCCGTGCTTGTGATGTGATGAAAACGAATCCTGAGAAGGAATCAATGATAAAGAACCGTATCATTAACGTGGCATTGTGAGATTGGAGTGAAAAGCATGCCTGATTTTGAATTGGTAGCGCCCTTTGCGCCGACCGGGGATCAGCCGGAGGCGATTGAAGCACTGTTGGAAGGGTTGAATCTGGGCTATCATAAGCAAACGCTTTTGGGTGTTACCGGGAGCGGGAAGACGTTTACCATGGCGAATATCATTGCCAAGGCCAACCGTCCGGCGCTGATTTTTGAACCGAATAAGACCCTTGCTGCACAGCTTTACAGTGAATTTAAGGCGTTTTTTCCAAACAACGCCGTGGAATATTTTGTCAGCTACTATGATTACTATCAGCCGGAAGCCTATGTGGCGCAAACGGATACCTACATTGAAAAGGATGCGCAGATTAATGAAACCATCGAAAAGCTGCGTCACTCAACGACGGCATCACTCTTGGAACGCCGCGATGTGATTATTATTGCTTCGGTAAGTTGTATTTACGGCTTGGGTTCACCGGAATTTTACCGCAACGAGGTGCTGAACCTTCGCCCGGGGCAAGAAATTGAACGTGATGATGTATTGCGCCGATTGATTGAGATTCAATACGAGCGCAATGATATTGATTTCAAGCGTGGGACCTTTCGCGTGCGTGGGGATTGTGTGGAATTGATTCCGGCGGCAACCAGTGATTATGGATTGCGCATAGAATTTTTTGGCGATGAGATTGATCGTATTAGCGAGTTTGACCATCTTACCGGCAAGGTGTTGGGCGAACGTGACCATGTGGCGATTTATCCAAATACCCACTATGTCACGTCACCGGAATATCTTGAAACCGCTGTGAGCGGCATTGAAGCAGAGCTGGAGGAACGTTTGGCAGAGCTCAAGGCGCAAGGCAAGCTTTTGGAAGCACAGCGCTTGGAACAGCGCACGCGCTACGATATTGAAATGCTGCGTGAAGTGGGCTATTGCTCCGGGGTAGAAAATTACTCACGCTTTATTGCCGGGCGTGAACCGGGGGATACACCGGATACACTGTTGGACTTTTTCCCAAAGGATTTCATTACCTTCATTGACGAAAGTCACGTAGCAGTGCCACAGATTGGCGGGATGTTTGCCGGTGACCGTTCGCGCAAGGAAAATCTGGTGGAGCACGGCTTCCGTTTGCCAAGCGCCTTGGATAACCGTCCCCTCCATTTTGAGGAATTTGAAGAAAAGGTACGCCAAACCATTTATGTGTCGGCGACACCGGGGGATTATGAGCTTGAGCAAAGCGCACAGGTGGTGGAACAAATCATTCGCCCAACAGGGCTCTTGGATCCGCCGATTGAGGTGTGCCCGATTAAGGGGCAAATTGACGACCTCTTGGACCGCGTGCACGAACGTATTGCACGCGATGAGCGTGTGCTGGTGACCACCCTTACCAAGCGTATGGCAGAGGATTTGACCAATTATCTGGTTAATGCCGGGGTGGCGGCGCGCTATTTGCATTCGGAAATCAAGGCCTTGGAGCGTATGGATATTCTTCGCGATTTGCGCTTGGGTGAGTTTGACGTGCTGGTGGGGATTAACCTTTTGCGCGAAGGCTTGGATTTGCCGGAGGTTTCGCTGGTAGCGATTATTGATGCCGACAAGGAAGGCTTTCTCCGCAGTGAGCGCTCGATGATTCAGACCATCGGCCGTGCGGCACGTAATGCCGGCGGTGAGGTTGTGATGTATGCAGACCGCATGACCGGCAGTATGCAGCGTGCCATTGACGAAACCGAGCGCCGCCGTGAGCTGCAGATGGCCTACAACCGTGCCCATGGCATTGTGCCGAAAACGGTGCGCAAGGATGTGCGTGCGGATATTGCTGTCTTGAAGGGTGCAGCGGAGGAAGCGCCACAGTATCTCACACGCGAAGTGCCAAGCGATGCCAAGGGGCGCAAGCAGCATTTGCAATTGCTTGAAAAGGCCATGAAAGAGGCGGCTAAAAATCTTGAATTTGAAATTGCGGCGGAGCTGCGTGACGAAATTCGCCGTATTGAAGCAATGGACTAGAAACAGAGGACAATTATGGCAGAAAATATGATTAAAATTCGTGGTGCGCGGGTGCACAATCTAAAAAATATCGACTTGGACATTCCGCGCGACAAGCTTGTTGTCATGACAGGGCTTTCCGGTTCGGGGAAAAGCTCACTGGCCTTTGACACAATTTATGCCGAAGGTCAACGCCGCTATGTGGAATCCCTTTCCTCCTATGCGCGTCAATTTTTGGGGCAAATGGATAAGCCTGATGTGGATGAAATCAGTGGGCTTTCTCCGGCCATTTCTATTGACCAAAAAACCACTGCACGAAACCCTCGTTCCACTGTGGGGACGGTAACGGAAATTTATGATTACCTGCGTTTGCTCTATGCGCGCATTGGGGTGCCGCATTGCCCAAAATGCGGCAAGGAAATTCATCAGCAAAGCATTGACCAAATGGTAGACCAAGTGATGCAGCTGGAAGAAGGCACACGTCTGCACATTTTGGCGCCGGTGGTGCAAAACCGCAAGGGTGAATTTAAGCAGTATTTTGAGCAGCTGCGCAAAAGCGGTTATGTACGCGTGCGTGTGGACGGTGAAACGTATGATTTGGGCGAGGACATCGCTCTAAAGAAAAACAACAAGCACTACATTGAGGTGGTGGTTGACCGTATTAAGATGAAGCCCGGCATTGAAAGCCGTCTGGCCGGCAGTATGCAAGCGGCACTGGATTTGGCAGAGGGTCAGGTTTGGGTGGACGCCGGCGGCGAAATATTGCGCTTTAGCGAGCATTTTGCGTGCTTGGATTGCGGCATTTCCATGCCGGAGCTGTCGCCACAGCTGTTTTCCTTTAACAACCCACTTGGCGCCTGTGAATCGTGCAGCGGGCTGGGCGAAGTGATGCGGTTTGATTTGGACCTTATCATTCCCGACCACAATAAGACCTTAAACGAAGGCGCCTTGGCACCATGGCGCCGTGGGGCCATCAGCAACTACTATGAACGCCTTTTGTTTTGCTTGACCGATAAGTTGGGCATTGACCGCGATACCCCATGGAAAGACCTGCCGAAGGAACAACAGGACATCATCCTCTACGGCGGGGATCATCCGGTGGTGAAATTTACCTACATTAATATGTTCGGCGAAGAAAAGGAATATCGCAAAGCCTACGAGGGCCTTGTACCGAACCTTGAACGCCGTCGCGCCGAAACCCACAGCGAATCAAGCATGGAAATGCTCGAGGGCTTTATGCGTACCGACCGATGCAATGCCTGCAAGGGGCGCCGTTTGCGTCCGGAAGCGCTGGCGGTAACCGTTGGCGGCAAGGCCATCTGGGAGGTCTGCGATATGACCATCGTGGAAGCGTTGGACTTTTTTGAACACATTGCGCTGAGCGAGCGACAGCTGTTTATCGGGCGTTTGATTTTGAAGGAAATTCAAGAACGCCTGCGTTTTCTTGTCAACGTGGGGCTGACCTATTTGACCCTGAGCCGTGCCGCCGGGACACTTTCCGGTGGGGAAGCACAGCGTATTCGTTTGGCGACCCAAATTGGGAGCGGGCTTGTGGGCGTGCTCTATATTTTGGACGAGCCCTCTATTGGGCTTCATCAACGTGACAATGAACGCTTGATTGGCACGTTAAAGCATATGCGCGACCTAGGCAATACGGTGATTGTTGTCGAACATGACGAGGACACCATGCGCGCAGCGGATTTTATTGTAGACATTGGCCCACATGCCGGAAGTGGTGGGGGCGAGGTGGTGGCTGCCGGTACCCCGGCGGAGGTGATGGCAAGTCCGGATTCCATTACCGGGGCGTATCTTTCCGGTCGCAAGCAAATTCCGGTGCCAACGGAACGTCGCGCCATTGACAAAAAACGTGTACTGAAGATTATCGGTGCCCGTGAAAACAACCTCAAAAATATCAACGTGACCATTCCCTTGGGCGTGCTAACCTGCGTAACCGGCGTGAGTGGCTCAGGTAAAAGTACCCTTATTAACGAAATCCTCTATAAGGGTCTTGAAAAAGCCTTGTATAGTCAATACAAAGGCATCCCGGGCAAGCATCGTGCCATTGAAGGTGCCGAACAAATCGACAAAATCATCAATATCGACCAAAGCCCTATCGGCCGCACCCCACGCTCCAATCCGGCAACCTATACCGGCGCCTTTGACCAAATTCGCGCCCTTTTTGCAAAAACAAAGGAAGCGCAATTGCGTGGCTACAAAGCCGGACGCTTCTCCTTTAACGTCAAGGGCGGACGCTGCGAAGCCTGCAAGGGCGATGGGATTATCAAAATCGAAATGCACTTTTTACCGGACGTGTACGCCCCTTGTGAGGTCTGCAAGGGTAAACGCTACAACCGCGAAACCTTGGAGGTCACCTATCGTGGCAAAAATATTTCCGAGGTGCTGGATATGACGGTGGACGAAGCCGTGACATTTTTTGAAAACATCCCTGCAGTTTACAACAAAATCAAGACCATTCAAGATGTGGGACTGGGCTATATCAAGCTGGGTCAACCGGCAACCACCCTCTCCGGTGGGGAAGCGCAACGCATTAAGCTTGCCACCGAGCTTTCGAAGCGCCCAACTGGCAAAACACTCTATATTTTGGACGAACCGACCACAGGGCTGCATACCGCAGATATTGCCAGCCTGCTCGAGGTGTTGGGACGCTTGGTAGACCAAGGGGAAAGCATGGTCATCATCGAGCACAATCTTGATGTGATTAAATGTGCCGACCATATCATTGACCTTGGTCCCGAAGGTGGGAGTGGTGGCGGTCGTGTGGTTTGCACCGGTACGCCGGAGGATGTCGCTCAGTGCGCCGAATCCCACACCGGGCGCTTTCTTGCGCCGCTTTTGAAGCGCAGCTAAACGCCGTCATAGGGCCGAACTTTTTTCAAAAATAGTCATAAAAAAACTGTACATAAAACTTACAATATGGTAGGATTATGACGACATAGAAAACTTTTATGTGCTATAATAAAAATACTCATATCAGGCGTTTATAATATATTGAGTGAGTGTTAAATATTGAGAAGGGAGGCCATTGCTATGGCTATTCGTGCCGAATTGTTGGAGCCGGCAAAAAGCTGCTCTGTTCATCTGGACCAATTGATTAACAAACTTCGCGAAGTAAAGAAGAGTGGTTGCTTGAACATTTTTTCCTATTCACCGGGACAAAATGCAATCAATAAGGAAACCAACGCTGAAATTCGCATTTTGTTGGAATTGGCTAAAAAGGATTGTGCTGCATTCCTGAGAGATTTGGAAGCAGACAATGAATGGCATGAGTGCTTTGCGAATCCGGCTTTTTATCAACGCAGCATCGCTATTATCGGTGAACGTCTTGATGCCGTTAAGCTCGATCAAAGCATCCTGTCTTTGACCACCCAACTTGAAAATATCAGCAATAATATGAATGGTGTGTTAGAAACCTTCATTGAATTTTCGTGCGTGGACGGTCCCCTCGAATTGCGCTAAAAGGCGTGATTGGGGCGAATTGCTTGTTGACACACAACCGAAACCCATTTATAATTAATGGTGTTTTCTGGAGGGGTGTCCGAGCGGTTTAAGGAGGCGGTCTTGAAAACCGTTGAATCTTTGCGGGTTCCGTGGGTTCGAATCCCACCTCCTCCGTCTGGAAAATTTTCAAAAAAAGTTTTGAAAGCCGCTTGACAAAACTTGGAACGTCCTCTATAATAAGTTTTGTTATGGCGAGGAGAGATGACCGAGAGGCCGAAGGTGCTCCCCTGCTAAGGGAGTATACGGGTGACCGTATCGAGGGTTCGAATCCCTCTCTCTCCGTGTGCGCTGTTAGCTCAGCTGGATAGAGCGTTTGGCTACGGACCAAAAGGCCAGGGGTTCGAATCCCTTACAGCGCGGAATAAGACTCAAGGATTAGTCCTTGAGTCTTTTATTTTATAATAAGCAGAAAATCAAAAAAAGGAAGTAAGAAAAAAATGGCACACTATGAAAGTCCTCATTGCGTCATTGATGGGGATGTCACTATTGGCGAAGACGTTGGCATTTGGCATTATGCCGTTGTGCGTGGCGATGAAGCCGCTATTCGTATTGGCGATCGCTCCAACATTCAGGACGGTTGCATATTGCATGTAGACGAAGGCACGGCGCTTACCATTGGTAACGGCGTAACGGTTGGACACCGTGCGGTGGTTCACGGCTGCACCATTGACGATGATGTATTGATTGGCATGGGAGCGATTGTATTGAACGGTGCCCACGTGGGTGCCGGAAGTATCATTGCTGCCGGTGCTGTGGTCTTGGGTGGCGCAGACATTCCACCAAACTCCATGGTCATGGGTGTGCCGGCAAAGGTTCGCGGCACCATTCGTCCCGAACAGCTCAAAGCCAGCCGAGAAAACGCTGAACGCTATGTGGCGCTCGCCAAAAAACATTTAAAAGAAGTGTAGGAATAAATCAGCCCCTCGCAGATTGCGAAGGGCTTTTTTGCGGCACAAGCAATGCGCCCGGTCAATCACGAATTTGTGATTGACCGGGCGCGTTTTTTTGTATCTGTTACGGTTTCATGCATTCGCTACAGTTGGTACAGCCGTTGCAAATGAGTTTGCTTGCGCATTGGGTGCATTGGGGACCGTAGTGCGGGGTGTAGCGGGATGATTCCGGAATAGGGCGGCCGTAAATATCGGTAAGGCGAAAGTGAATCGGTCTGCCTTGAAAATTCATGCCGGATTTGTAGGCCATTTCGCTTTGTAGGCGTTTATTTGGCAGATGGTAGGTACGGCCGTCTTTTACAAAGACGCTGCCGGTTTCGATGAAGCAAAAACGGGTGTTGTAACGCACGCAATCGGTGCGTAGGGCTTGGACCCATTCGAAGTGGCAGGGACGGGCGCCGTCATAGTTTTCGCCGCCGCAAATGACCTGCTCGATTTGCCCCTGTGCCAAATACTTGTCAATGCGTACAGGGCCGATAAAGGGGGCGCACATGATGCCCTTGTGCTTAAATGGGAGGGCGTGCAAAATGGGGATGCGTTCATCGGCACGGCGTTGGTTTTCGCAGGTCACGTTAAAAGAGATATTGTCCCAGCCATCGCCCCAATCCGGTGGCAGACAGCGTTCAACCCGTTGAGGACGCTTGGTCAAAAGGGTAAACACCACATCCGAGCGGCGGCGCATCATGGCCCAAGCTTCGGGACGCCAAGGGTCGGCCTCTTCAAGGAAGAAATCCGAGGTCATGCAAACGCGAATGTGTTCGCCACTTTGAATTTTGTAGTTGCCGGTGCGGTCCTTCTGCAAGGGGTAACGAAAGCGACTTTTGGTTTTGTAAATGTGGGCGCCATCTTGGCCACGCTTGCGATCCAGATAATACATATAGCAATGCTTGCAGCCTTCGCTGGCTTTGACACAGCCGTGCCATGGGTTCCAAATATCGTGCATTTTCACACCTCCTATGCTGTTTATTGTAATCAATTTGTAAGAGAGTGGGAAGCGGCTTTTCCTTGTTACCGTGTTGGGAATTGGATAAAATAGAAGCACAATGATAAAAAAGGGGAGTGTGGCGAATGAGTACAATTTTGATGGAATTCAGCCCGACCGGTGGAACGTCAGCGGTGATGGCGCAGCTGTCAAAGTCCTTTGTGGTGGATTCGCGTATTGATTTGTCTCGCGATGATGATTGGCAGGGAATTTGTTTTGGCGAACGGGATGTGTGCTTGATTGGCATGCCGTCCTACGGTGGGCGTGCGCCTGCGATTGCATTGGAACGCTTGCGCCAATTTGTAGGCGGCGGCGCACGTGCGGTGCTGGTGGCGGTTTACGGCAATCGCGATTTTGAAGATACCCTTCGAGAAATGGCAGATACCGTGCGTGAATGTGGATTCAGACCGGTGGCGGCGGTGGCTGCAGTGGCCGAGCACTCTATTTTGCCACAATACGGTGCCGGGCGTCCAAGCGGGCGTGATATTTACGAGCTTCGCCAATTTGGGCAGGATATTCATCAAGATTTGCTCGACCATCCGGAGAAGAAAAAGGTGGGCGTGCCGGGCAATCGCCCCTACCGTGCGTATGATGGCGTACCGCTGAAGCCCAAGGCCAAACGCAAGGCATGCATCGAGTGTGGCCTCTGTGCCTCAAAATGTCCGGTCAATGCGATTCCGCTCGACAATCCAAGCCAAACCTATAGCAATCGCTGTATTTCCTGCATGCGCTGTGTGCGCATTTGCCCGGAAAAAGCGCGCCGTGTGAATCCGATTATGCGTTTTGTAGCAGGCTTGAGCCTTGCCCGCACGTGCAAAAAGCCAAAAGAAAATAAGCTCTATCTGTAAATGAGCATCATACTACAGATACCATCAACCAAAACAGCCTGTCCCAATAGCGGGGCAGGCTGTTTGTCGTTAAAATGTCAATGGGCTCGAGGTATAATCGGCATGAAAGAACATGATGTAGTAAATAGGAATATAAATGGTTTTGCCATTTTGAGTGACAGTGCGTTCGTTGGAAACAACGAACGCTTTTTTGATAGGGTAGCCTTCGTTTGAAACAAAACCGTTCAAAGCGCTGTGCACGGTGTAATCCTTGCCGGATTTTACTTCAATTGGCACCACGGAAAGGCTGTTGTAGTCGTCGATGAGATAATCCACCTCGCCTTTGCTGCGATTATCGTAATAGTAAAGGGCATGGCCGTGGCAGATGAGCTCGCTTGTAACCACAGATTCATAGACACTGCCGAGATTAATGCTTTTTTCATCGTCCAGAACAGCGCGAATATTGTTGCGGTAGAGAATATTGGTTAATAGGCCAACGTCATTTAAGTAGAGCTTTATCAAGTTTTTACCGCTGGACTCGATGAGCGGAAAAACCGGTGTTGCAATGGCTTGCACATTCAGCGCTATACCGGCGCTAATGAGATAGTCAAATTCATCCTGATAGCTTTTGAAGGTTTTACCCTTGGTGTGCTCAATTTGATTGACAAAGATGCGCTTTTTCTTGTTTTCCATGTTGGAAGGGATAAGGTCATAGATACGACGGATTTTAAGCTTATTATCGGTATCGTATTTTGAAGCGTCGGCGGCATAGTAGTCGTGAATTTCACTTTGAATGGCGCGAACGGTTTGGATATTGTTGGTTTTCAGATAGGCATTGACGGCATCAGGAAGCCCACCTACTAAAAGATACTTACGAAAAAGATCCATCATTTTGTTGTGCATGGATTCATCGAGGGCTTCCAACTGCTCGAATTTTTTTTGCATGGCTTGAATGGCAAAACGATTCAAGCCGTTGGCATAGAGAAACTCTTCGAAATCCAATGGGAACATGCGAATTTTGCGAATGCTTCCCATCGGAATAGAAGGCGTTTGCGAAAGCGTCACGCCCAAGAGAGAGCCACTGGCAATGTAGGTAAATTGATTGTCTTGTGCAAGAAATTTTAGCAGAGTTAACAGCTGAGGATAGGCTTGGATTTCATCAATAAAAATAAGGGTGCTGTTTTTACCTATCATTTTATCCCCGGCCAACATACTGACTTGCAAATAAAAGTCCTCAACGGTGTTGGTGTTGGCAAAAAGACGGGGGCCAAGGCTATCTTCAATCATATTAAGCTCGATAACGTGCTCGAAAAGCTGTGTGCCGATGTAGCGAATGGTGGTCGTTTTTCCGACTTGACGTGCACCGTCAATTAAAAGGATTTTTTTGGAGTCGGACGAAAGATGGTCCTTGATAAGGGATTCAATCTTACGATAGAGCATGATTCAACCTCCTTTGAATGACTTTTCAATATCATTAGAACACAATTTCAATGACTTTTCAATGAAAATAGAGGGGTGTTTCGATGACTTTTCAATAGAAAACAGCGGTGGTTTTAATGACTTTTCAAATTCTAGTGGAGAAACGGTTGCCCACAGTAGTGTCAAAAGAATCCACAGTTGTGGATTTCTTGGTAAGCGGGCAAAATAAATGCGCCTGCTCCGGTGGGAGCAGGCGCGCTATGAAGAAAATGGTGCCAAAGGTGGATTGGGGATGGTGTGATTTAAGTGTTGCCTTGGCACCGAGAGAGATGGTGTTTTCTGTAAAAGAAGTAGAGAATCATTGACACCACCATGCAGAGCCCTTGTACGCAGACTGCTGTAATAAAGGCACGTGAATGGGGATTGGTGATGTTTGTACCCATGATGGTACAGGTGATTATCAAGGGCAAGAAGCCGAGCATGCTTCCGGTGATGTATTTTTTGAAGCCAACGCCGATGGCGCCCATAAAAAAGCTCACGACATCGCCGGGTAAGAGCACAATCAAGCGCGTGACAAAGGACAAAAAGCCGTCATTGTCTTGTCGGAGGGCGCGAAGCTGCTCTGCCTTGGGATATTTCAGCACGACACGATTGGCGGCATCGCTTCCCATTTGTTGTCCCAAATAATATGGCAGTGTCGCCATTACGACAGTACCGATGAGGTTCACGAGGAGGGCCACCGGCAAGGGAAAGAGAATGCCTGCAGCAGCGTAGAGAAACCCGCAGAACAATACCACTGTCAGGCTTTTCAGCGCAAACAGCAACACCATTACAAAAGCAGCCAAAAACGGATTGGCAGGGGAGTATTGCAAAATATCGGAAACAGAGAGTGCATCGCGATTGAGAAAGCAAAGAACAATGAGCACGGCCCAGAGTCCGATAATGCAGGGCTTCCATAGTTGAAAGAACAGGCTGTGTTTTTGTCTGATCGTTTTCACAGCTCTGTCCAGGTGACATCAATGATGTCGTCATCCTTGCTGGATTTAACGGCTTTGGAAATGCAGACAATGAGATAGAAGCTTTCAATACTGCTGACAATCAAAGAAATGCCTGCAAAAATCATCAAGGCGGTGGTGCCGTTGAATGGGTCAAAAATAAGGAAAAAGGCGAAGATGGTGCTGAGAATACCGAGCGCCATTGTTAACCACCAGTGTTTGGCCCCTAAGTGATGCATTTCAACGGCTAGCTGAATATCAAAGCTGCTGCCAATCAAAATAAAGAGGCCGGCAGCAATAGGGAGAAAGACAATTGCATCCAATGGATGCAGGAGCAAGAGAATCCCCAAAAGGATATTTACCAGACCAATCGCCAAATCAAACTTAAAGAATAAGCCGGCAACCCCTAAGCTAAAGTAACGGCAGAGCTCGCCAATCCCAATTGCCAAGCAAATTGCCCCGAGGATGGTGCAAAGAATAAGGGCAGACATATTTGGACGCCATACCATGAGCGCACCCAACAAAAAGACACAGCAACTGATAAGGAGGGCCCAGTCTCTGAATTTTTTCCATGATTCCTTCATTGCAATCACATCTCCTAAAAAACATTTGTAGAAAGGCGTAACCATGGCTGTTGCGCGGTTCCTTGCGACATTACTTTTAGATTAAATGTTATTGTAACGACAGAGGGCGGTGATGCCCATATAGAAAAAAGACGATTTCCCCTAAAATAGGAGAAATCGCCTTGATTCATCATATTTTGAACAAAAAAACATTTTTGTAAGGCTTATTGCGGTGTAGTCACATTTATCAGCATGGCGTCAAAAATCGTATGCAGGCGGTCAATCGCCGCATCGACATCAAGACACATGTTGCTCCAAAGAAATTCAAGCATCAGGCCAAAAAACGAATAGCAGCAACAATCGGCAAGGCCTTGCAGCGTGCGTTCATCGACGGCATTACCGGTGCAAACCGATTGGATGTAATCATAAAAGCAGGGCTTTGACGATTCAAACACATAGCGTTCCAAGCGATCGCGGCTCAGATCATTAAAGAGATGTCGGATGGTTTTTTGATGGGCCTTCAAGGTAGCGAAGAAATCTTTGAGATGTGCTTCCCAGTGCTGTGTGGAGTCACAGTCTTGCAGAAAGGCAGTCTTTTTGACCTCCAGCCATGCATCCAACAAATCGTAGATATCGCGAAAATGATAATAAAAGGTGTTGGAGCTTACGCCACAGCGCGCAATAAGCGCCGATACGGTGATTTTACTGAAGGGCATTTCGCTAAGCATGGTTTCAAATTCATTGATGAGTGCTTTTTGTGTCAGTTTTGCCATGCAGCTGCTCCCTTCCGTATAAGCTGTGTAATCTCGCGATGCATTTATAACTATTGTAGGCAGACACGTTGCCCCTTGTCAATGCCGATGCCAGTTGGTAAAGACGTCCCGCTTATTTTTGAAAGATGAGTGCTTTTTTGTGTTGAGCATGTTTTGTTAAGTTAGAGTTAAGGTTTGGACAGTATGCTGTAAAAAAAGCTCGCGGAAAGGGGCGAATGCCACGTTGTTTTGACAGCGGATTGTTTGTAACAGGCAGTGCACCAATGCGCTTTGCTGATGTTTGTTTTTGATGATGCTTTCTGCAAGGGGAAGCAAGGAAAGGAGGCCGTAACATGCAATTTTGGCATGAAGTAAAGCATGAGGTCAGTAATTTGGATTTGTTGGTACTGCGTCAACGGTTGCGCACGGTGATGACGCCGGACCGCCATGCGGTGAATGGCGCTTATAAAATCCGCAGTGTGTATTTTGACAGCTTTGATGACAAGGCCTTGCGAGAAAAGCTGGATGGCGTCATGATTCGCGAAAAATATCGCCTGCGCTTGTACAATGACGAGCCTGCGACCCTTCATTTGGAACGCAAGTATAAATGCGGTGGGGTTGGCTACAAGCAGGCTGCTGCCCTTTCGCCGGCGCAAGCCTTGGCCTTGGTGCGTGGCGAGGCGGACTGGCTGGCGGACAGTGACGATGCCGTACTGCAAGGCTTTTACCGACGGATGTGCCACGAAGGCTTGCGCGCCAAGGTGATTGTGGATTATATTCGCGAGCCCTTTGTGTACGCGCCGGGCAATGTGCGGGTGACGTTGGATTCAGAGATTCGCACCGGTATGCGCTGCACGAATTTTCTCAATCCGAATTGTCTTACCGTGCCTATCAAAAATTCCCCTTCCATTCTCGAGGTGAAATGGGACCAATATTTGCCTGACGTTGTTCGCAATGCCATTCAATTGGGCTGTCGCCATAGCAGCGCATTTTCAAAATATGCCGCCAGTCGGATGTATGACTAATTACAACCCATAAAGGAACTGATACGCCAATGACATTTAATGATATTTTCAAATCCAGCTTTTTGGAGAACGTAACCGCCGTGAGCTTGGTGGATATGGTGCTCACTATTCTTTTTTCCTTTGGAATCGGACTTTTTATCTTTTTGATTTACAAGAAAACCTATCGCGGCGTCATGTATTCTGCCGGCTTTGGAACCACGCTGATGGCGCTTACTATGATTACGTCGATTGTTATCCTTGCGGTATCATCGAACGTGGTGCTCTCGCTGGGGATGGTTGGTGCCTTGTCCATCGTCCGTTTCCGTACAGCCATCAAGGACCCGATGGACATTGCCTTTTTATTTTGGGCGATTGGTGTCGGGATTATATTGGCCTCCGGGATGATTCCGCTGGCGGTGATTGGCAGCTTCTGCATCGGCATGGTGTTGCTGGTGCTGGTGAACAAAAAGGTGCGCACCCATCCCTATATGATAGTCTTGGGCTGCGCCGACCACGAAACAGAAGTGAACGCCTGCCAATTTATTGCCCAAAACGTGATTCGCAGCACCACCAAAAGCAAATCCGCTCAGGCCGGTGCGATTGAACTCAACATTGAAGTGCGTCTTCAAGAAGACAACACCGATTTTATCAATACCCTTTCAGAAATGCCCGGCGTGACCAGTGCAGTCATCGTTTCCTACAACGGCGACTATATGGGCTAGGCCATGACCGAAAGTAAGCATTTCGAAAAAATCGCTTGGACGATTGTGGCATGGACACTGATTTTGACCCTCCTGTTTATGAACGGTGCAACGCTGGGCATAAAAGTGCGCCCTCATACCATGGGATACGAAGATCGCTTGTTTGACCAATCCAAGGTTCACACCATTGACATTGAAATGGACGATTGGGACGATTTTATAGCCAATGCTACGACAAAAGAATATTATGCTGCCAATCTTGTCATTGACGGAGAAACCTACAACAATGTAGCCATTCGCGGCAAGGGCAATAACTCGATGACCACGGTTGCCTCGATGGACAGTGACAGATACAGCTTTAAGATAGAATTTGATCAGTACGATAGCGCCAAAACCTATCACGGCTTGGATAAGCTTAGCCTCAATAACCTGATTCAGGATAGCACCATGATGAAGGATTACTTCACCTACACCATGATGCAGCAATTTGGCGTCAATGCGCCACTGTGCAGCTATGCATATATCACCGTGAACGGCGAAGATTGGGGCTTGTACTTGGCTGTGGAAGGTGTGGAGGATGCATTCCTTGAACGCAACTACGGCACGGATTACGGTGAGCTTTACAAACCGGACAGCATGAACCTCGGCGGTGGTGGGCCGGGCGGTGACGGTGGTTTTGATAAAGCCGCGCAGGTTGATGCCGCAAACGAAAATGTTCATGCGGACACAGAAAAGGCAGCTGCCAACGCAGAAACAGAAGCAACCGAGCAAGCAACGCAAACCGTCAGCGATGGTGCGAGCCTGTCGCAAGCCGCGAATGCCACTGCAGAAAACACTGCGCCACCGGCGTTACCTGACGGCGCAGCCGCTGCGCAGGGCAATGAGGCGGAAAATGGCGGACCACCTGCTTTGCCGGATGGTGAGAATATGCAGGGTGGTTCCGGTGGCTCCGGCATGGGGGCAGATGATGTGAAGCTTCAATATATTGATGATGACCCCGATAGCTACAGCAATATTTGGAACAACGCCAAAACAGATTGCAGCGATGCCGACCAAACAAGACTCATCGAATCGCTGAAAAAGCTCTCAAACAATGAAGACATCGAATCTATTGTGGATGTTGACCAAGTGATGCGCTATTTTGTGGTTCATAACTTTGTTTGCAATGGCGACAGCTATACCGGCACCATGGTACACAACTATTACCTGCATGAACAGGACGGACAATTGGCCATGATACCGTGGGACTACAACCTCGCTTTCGGAACCTTTGATGGCGGTGATGCGACCACCATCATCAATACCCCAATTGATAGCCCGGTTACCGCCGGCGCCGAGGACCGCCCCATGCTCAACTGGATTTACGAAAACGAAAGCTATACCAACGCCTACCATGCGCTTTTCAGCAAATTTTTGAGTGAGGTTGATATGCAAAGCATGATTGATGATACCTATAGCCTGATTAAAGACTATGTTGCAAAGGACCCCACTGCGTTTTACAGTGTGGACGAATTTGAAACAGGTGTCGATGACTTGCGTAGCTTCTGCAGCTTGCGAAGCGAAAGCGTGACAACACAGCTTGAAACCGGTGAAACCACCGAGAATACAAAAGCCGTGGATGCTTCCGCCCTCACATTGTCCGACATGGGCTCGATGAATGACGGTAACGCCGGCTTTGGCGGTGGTGGACCGGCACAACCCGGTGCCGCCAATCAGGCAAACGGCGAAGTGCAAAGCACGCCAAATGCGCAAACAAGAGCGCAAGCAATGGCAACGCCAACCAAGCTGTCACAGCAGGTCGATGACGCTGTTGCCTCCGATGGCACGGCAAACGACACAACCGCACCGACAAACGGCGAGCCGCCTGCAATGTCTGCCGCTGACGGTGCACTAACTCCGGCTGATGGCAATACCCCTCCTAATGCCAGTGGTACAAGCCCAAACAACGGCACCGCCCCAAGTAGTGGCCTAAACAGCACGACCTGGATAGCACTCGCTTGCGCAATAGCCGTACTGATATTGGGACTTTTCATCGCCAAACGCTATCGCGCATAATCAAAGCTAAAGCTTCAATACATGCACAAAACCCCCTCGTTTGTCTTAAAACAGTTATAGTGCCTCCAATAATTTGGACAATTATTGGGGGCACTACACAGGCAGACGAGGGGGGTTGTGTTAAATAGACAGCCACGATATTGGATGCTGTGGTTGTCTATTTTTTTTGTGGTGATTTTAAGGTGTGCGCGAGAGGGCGTTTAGAATCTCCTCAACGGTTGCAAGGTGGACGCCGATATTGGCCATTTCCTCACAGCGCCGGGCGTCAAGACGGCTCATGGCATCTTGTGCGAGCACCAAGCGGAAGTCACGTTCACTGGCTTCATAGATGGTGGTGCGGGGGCAATTTGGATAGTTACAGCCGGCCGCAATCAGGGTATGGATGTGCTGAGCGCGCAGAAATTCCTCCAGCGGCGTCTTGAAAAAAACGCCCCAGCGACTGGATATCACCGTTTAAGAGCACCTTCCAATCAAGAGGCAGCGCGTTTGGCGGTTTAAGCGCACTCGGAAAATCAGCCCCTTCGGTTTCCGGGCGGAAGAGCACGAGTCCCTTTTCGATGGCATCGCGACGACAAAGGTCGGCGTTGGAGCCATCGGCAAGATAACCGCGCACAATGTGAATCACAGGTCGCCCTGCATCGCGTATCCCTTGGCAAAGGGCGCTGAGGGCGGGAAGCACATCCATACTGCCCTTGACCGCAAAGGGGGCATTGGGCAGTATGCAGTCATTTTGAAAATCAATAACCACAAGGGCACAGCGTTGATAGTCAGGGCTTAAGTAATCCAATGTGGCGCTCACTTTGCGTCAATCCAATGAATGCGGCTTTCGTCAAAACGGTTTTGCTGGTCCTTGGCTTCTGCCGGATAGCCCAAAGGAAAGACGGCGAAGGCGCGTTGGTCGTGGGGAATGCCAACGATTTTTTCAACGACTTCCATACGCTCCTCTAGCGGTGCGGTGCCAATCCAAACGCCGCCCAAGCCCAAGGCATCGGTGGCAAGCCAGATGTTTTCCATGGCAATGGACATGTCGATGTGGGCATAAACCGGTACGCGACAATCCGTGCGATAGGCGGCAACAATCACCACCGGTGCACCTGCCACACAACCGGCGTAAGGACTGGATTCGGAGAGCGCCTTAATCATCACATGGTCCTCGACCACGTAAAATTCCCAAGGCTGTTGGTTGGTGGCGGAAGGGGCTTGCATGCCGGCGCGCAAAATTTCAATAATGTGCTCACGTTCTACGGGACGATCCTGATACTTTCTAATGCTGACGCGATGGAATAAGGTTTTCATCAACGGTCACTTCCTTTCATATAATAGGCAATGTTTTTTATAGTTTACCGTAAATGGTTGTAGGTTTTCCACAGTTTTGGATAAAAACTGAGTTGATATCATTTTGATATCATGATATAATCAAGATATCAAAATGATATCACATTTAGAAGGAGTGAATACGTATGAAAACCGACGTACAAAACAGTGGCATGCAAGAAAAAGCAATGAAAACCATCAATGGTTTTTTGGCGCTGGGTATTTGGATTGTATTAGCAGCAGGAGCTATTGTGGCGCCATTCTTGGTGGGCTTAGGCGGAATGATCATCAGTGTGTGTTTGGGGATTCTATTAATTGTGGCACTGCCGGGCTTTGCAATCATTCGCCCGAACGAAGCAATTGTGCTCACCCTCTTTGGGAAGTATGTGGGCACTGTCAAGGGTGAAGGCTTTTATTGGTACAACCCATTTTGTGTGCCGGTTCGCCATGTGGGCCGTCGCGGCAAAATGAGCTTGAAGGCAATGACCTTGGACAACGGTCAGCAAAAAATCAACGATGAATTGGGCAATCCAATCATCATCGGGATTGTTGTTATCTGGCGTGTGACCAATACTGCCAAGGCGGCTTTTGATGTTGATGATTACGAAGCATATCTTTCCACCCAATGCGACAGCGCGTTGCGCAGTATCGTTCGCCAATATCCTTACGATGGCTTTAACAACGATGCAGAAAAATCACTCCAAGGCTCTAGCCTTGAGGTAGCGGAACGCTTGCAGGAAGAAATTCAATCCAAGGTGGAAATGGCAGGCTTGGAAATTCTCGAAGCACGCATTACCCATTTGGCCTATGCACCTGAAATTGCTTCTGCAATGCTGCAGCGTCAGCAGGCCGCTGCCATCATTGATGCACGTGCGATGATTGTCGATGGTGCGGTTGGTATGGTAGAATTGGCGTTGAAGCAATTGGAAGGCAGCGATTTGGTGGATTTGGATGACGAACGCAAGGCAGCGATGATTTCCAATCTTTTGGTGGTGCTTTGTGCAAATCATGATGCGCAGCCAATTGTTAATAGCGGCAGTTTATACTAAAATCTGTATAATGGACTAAAAAAGGAGGCGACCTGTATGGCAGCACGTATGAAACCATCGGATATTATTGACCGGTGGCCAAAACGCTTGGAATACACCGGCTTGGAAAAAATGCTCATGGCTTTATCGGTGGCTATTTTGGCTGCGACAATGGTGTGCCTTTTTATGAATTACGGCGCATTACCGGCAGAAATTCCCAATCATTACGATTTTAACGGCAATGTGGATGATGTAGCAGGCAAAAGCTCCCTGCTCATTTTGGCGGCAGTGGACGTGGTATGTACGTTTGTCATGCTGATGAGTGGCCATTTTCCGGGTGCTATCAATGTGCCGGTGAGTATGCTGAAACGTCCGGCTGAAGATATTATTCATGGCACGCGCATCTATTTGTATGTGACAACGATTCTTTTGGTGGCGTTTTTCTGGTTTTTAATTGAAGCAACCATGCTTGTAGCACAAGATATTTGGATGGGCTTGCCGTCCATCGGCATATGGAGCTTTATAGCACTACTGTTAGGTTCTGTGGGCATTTATTTTTATTGGCTTTGGCGCGGCTAAAGCCTCGGAGGGGAGGGCACGACGATGACGCAAAATACCAAGAAAGCACGCAAGCAGATTGTTTTGCGGCTTTCGCCGGAGCTCTACGACGCACTGACCCATTGGGCGGATGACGAGTTTCGTTCTATTAACGGTCAGATTGAGTATCTTCTCACAGATGCTGTTCGCAAGGCAGGGCGAGAAAAAGAGGCTAAACAAACTGACAATGAATAAAAAGAACCACCTCAAGGGGGAGCTGAACCGTATGATACGGACAGCTCACATTGAGGTGGTTCTTTTTTTATGATAAGATTGGGGATTCCATTTTTACCACGGAGATACCGGCTTCGGCAAAGAGGGATTTGGAAAGCTCGTCCGGGTAGTCACCGCAATAGACGATGCGTTCAATGCCTGCGCCAATCAAGATGCGTGCGCAGAGGCTGCATGGTGAGTGGGTGCAGTAGAGGGTAGCGCCGGAGATAGACACGCCCATAATGGCTGCTTGAATGACGGCGTTTTGTTCGGCGTGGAGGGCACGACAAAATTCATGGCCTTCACCGCTTTTAAAGCCCATTTGTTCGCGGGTGCAGCCGCCCAGCTCATCGCAATGCTTCATGCCGGCCGGTGCGCCGTTGTAGCCGGTGGTGATGATGCGGTGGTCCTTGACGAGAATAGCGCCTACCTGACGACGTAAGCAGTTGGAGCGCTTGGCGATAATATGGGTAATTTCCATAAAATAGGTGTCCCAGTCGGGTCTGTTGAGCATACAGGCGCCTCCTTAGTAGTTATTGTGGTTCTATACTATCACAAAATTTCATGCGATAAAATAAAAAAATGGTGGAGTAGTCGTTCCATATTGCTTGTGTTATAATACAACACAAGGTGTCAATGCGACACCGTGATAAAGTTCGACGATTGTGAGGTGTTCGAATGAAGAAAATCATGTTTGTATTTGGGACTCGTCCCGAAGCCATCAAGATGGCTCCGCTTGTAAAGGCCGTTGAAGCGGCTGAGGACCTTGAGCCATTGGTGGTTGTTACCGCGCAGCATCGCGAAATGCTCGACCAAGTGCTGCAGCTTTTCGATGTTAAGCCAAGCTATGACTTAAATTTAATGAAGCCGGGTCAAAGTCTGACCGATATTACTGCCGGCGTTTTGCGTGGGATTGAACGTATCGTTATTAAGGAAAAGCCTGATTTGGTGCTTGTTCACGGCGATACGACCACGACCTTTGCAGGGGCGTTGGCAAGCTTCTATCAGCAAGTGCCGATTGGTCACGTGGAAGCCGGGCTTCGCAGTGGCAATATGTATTCCCCGTTTCCGGAAGAAGCCAACCGCCGCTTGACCGGTGCTCTTACCAGTATTCACTTGGCACCGACGCCAAAGGCGCGTGAAAATCTTTTGCGTGAAGGTATTGACCCAAGCATTATTTACACCACCGGCAACACGGTTATTGACGCCTTGATGATGACCATTAAGGATGACTACATCTTTGATGATACGCTTGAAAAGGCGTTGGATGTACCGGGGCGTAAGGTGCTTTTAACCACCCATCGCCGCGAAAATCTCGGTCAACCGATGGTGCAAATTTTCCGTGCCATCCGCAAGCTTCATGAACGTTTTCCGGATGTACATTTCTATTTCCCTGTACACTTAAATCCAAAGGTTCGTGCCCTTGCCAAGGAAGCCTTGAGCGATCAAGAACGTGTGCACATGTTTGATCCGCTTGATTATGCACCGTTTGCAAACCTTATCAACCGCATGGATTTGGTACTCACTGACTCCGGTGGCTTGCAGGAAGAAGCGCCGGCTATCGGCAAACCGGTTCTCGTGCTGCGTGACAACACCGAACGTCCGGAAGCAGTCGAAGCAGGCACTGTACGCCTCGTTGGGGCAGACACCCAGCTTATCTACGATACCGTAGAAACCCTCTTTACCAACGATGCCGAATATGCGCGCATGGAGCATGCTGTAAACCCTTATGGAGACGGCAAAGCCTGTGAACGTATTGTGGCGGCCATTGAGCATTATCTGGGCCTGACGGACGAACGTTCGCAAGATTGGCAGTAGTTGGTCGTGATACGACTGCACTTATTCACAGATTTCTGATAATTTAGACGAAAAATAAACAAGTCTTATGCTAATGAATGAATAAAATCGTGCGTACTGATTAATGTATTTGCTATACTGTAGTTAATCGGTATGTTTCTAAATCCCATGAATACCAAGGAGGCGATATTTTGTCGATGGACATTAGACAACGACTCAAAAACCCGAAGGCCTATGAACAATCTCAGGGTCCCATGTATCGCATGTTTAATATTGCCCTGAGCTTTGGTATTACTATGGGTGTATCTTTGTTTCTTATGATCAAACTCGGTGCTTGGATTGATGCACGCTATCAAATTGGACCGTATGGGACTTTTGCTTGCGTGATGTTGGCGATCGCTGCGGGTTTTCGTTCGCTCTACAGAGAGGTGCTACGCTTAGAGCAGGTGGAAAAACACGAAAAAGACGACAGTAGAGGATGAATCAGTCATGTCGGAGTTTGTGATTGGATTTGTGATAGGCGCAACAATTTGCCTCGCAAAAGAATTTCTTTTTCAGCGCTTTATCTTAAGAGGCAACAAGTTTTTTGCCATGCTGCTTTTTTGGGCGCGATTGCTCATTGATTTTGCCGTTCTTGTAGCGATGTATTGCTACGCCTTAACGGCGGCAATCGGTGCTGCCGTGGGACTTTCCGTTTATGTGGTTATTCTCACCGTTCAAACCCTCAAGCAGGGGCAATAAGTTAAAACGAAAGAGGTGATATTTTTGTTTGCACAAGCAATGATTGCAAGTGAAGAAGTCTCCAACATCATCTATGAAAACGGGTCTTTCGTTCTCACCACGGAAATTACAACCATGTGGGGCGTAATGCTGCTTTTGGTGGTGTTGGCATATTTTGCAACCAAAGACATGAAGATGAAGCCAAAAACATTGAGCTTGCAAAACATCTTTGGTTACATCATTGACTTCCTCATGGACACCATTGAAGGTGTTATGGGCAAAACAAACGGTCGCAAATATGCACCGTTCCTTTTGACCATCTTCTTCTTGATTATTTGCTCTAACTATGTAGGGCTTTTGCCACTCGCAGGTCACATACCGGGTGGGTACAAACCCCCAACTAGTAGTTTAAGTGTGACGGCTGCTTTGGCGCTCATTACCATTGCTGCCTTTTTCTACTATGGTATCAAGGCGGGTCCAAAGAAGTTTGCAAAATTCTTCTTCTCTCCGATGCTACCATTGAACCTTTTGGACTTATTTACCCGTCCATTATCGTTGGCAGTCCGTCTTTACGGGAATATTTTTGGTGAAGAAATGGTTATCGGCTTCCTTTTTGGGATGTTGCCACTCTTCTTGCCATTGCCTATGTACGCATTGAGCGTATTGTTTGGTGCAATCCAAGCGTACGTATTCATGCTTTTGGCAACAATTTATATCGAAGAAGGTGTCTCCGGACACTAATTTAACAGTCACTTATTCACGCATTGTTTGTAGCACAGAAAGTAAAATTTAAGGAGGATTTTTTTATGGACGTAACTGGATTAATCGCGCTTGGTATGGCGCTTGCTATCGGCTTGTCTGCAATCGGCTCCGGTATTGGGCAAGGGATTGCAACCGCAAAGGCAACAGAAGCAATGGCTCGTCAACCTGAAATGGCCGGTGGGATTCGTACCACCCTCGTACTTGGTCTTGCATTTATGGAAACCTTGACCATTTACGGTTTGCTCATCTCCTTGATGCTCTATGCAAAACTCGGCTAATCGTCTTTAATGCACTTATAAAAAAACAGAACACCGCTTGACGGTGAAGGAGGAAAAATAAATGAATGCAACTGGATTAATCGCACTTGGTATGGCGCTTGCTATCGGTTTGTCTGCAATCGGCTCCGGTATTGGGCAAGGGATTGCAACCGCAAAAGCAACAGAAGCAATGGCTCGTCAACCTGAAATGGCCGGTGGGATTCGTACCACCCTCGTACTCGGTCTTGCATTTATGGAAACCTTGACCATTTACGGCTTGCTTATCTCCTTGATGCTCTACGCTAAGCTTGGCTAAAGGAGCACCGTGTTACCCAAAGCACTAAGGCAACATATGATAAGGAGATGGTCGTATGAGTATTGAGCCATCCGCTGTCATTTGTGCGATTATTAACTTTTTGGTGCTCTTCTTCTTGCTCAAGAAATTCTTGTATAAGCCTGTATTCAACATGCTCGATGCACGTGCAAGCGAAATCGACAAGAATATGAGTGAAGCCGAACAAGCCCGCGATGAAGCGGCGCGTTTGAAAGCAGAATATGAAGAAAGCCTCAAAAACGCACAAACCAAGGCTCAGGAAATCATTCAAAACGCCAACAAGCTTGGCGAAGAAACACGTGCTGAAATTGTCGCTAAAGCGCGCGAAGAAGCTCTTCGTGCCAGCGAAAAGGCCCGTGAAGAAATCGCACGCGAAAAAAATCAAGCGATTAAGGATTTGCGTGCAGAGGTAGCAGACCTTGCAGTAGATGCTGCAGGCAAGATTATCGGTCGTAGCGTAACCGTGGCAGACCATGAAAATCTTGTTAACGAATTCATTAAAGAGGTAGGGGACGCGAAATGAACGATGCAGGAGTAGCCAAACGCTATGCACAGGCACTGTTCATGCTCGCTTGCGAGTCCCAACAAGTCGATAAAATCGGCCAAAACCTGGACAGTGCTTGCCAAACTATTTTTGGCAACGAGGAACTGAATCAGGTATTTTCCGGCATTCAATACAGTATGAGCGGCAAAAAGAACGCTATTACTGAAATTTTCAAAAATGAAATTGACCACAACGTGTTGAATTTCTTGCTTCTTTTGATTGAAAAAAATCGTGCCGGATATCTGGCGGACATCCAAACAGCGTATCACGCCCTTCAGGATGAAAAGAACGGCATTGCCGATGCCACCTTAACCACCGCCTTTCCATTAAAAGACGAGGATGCGGACAAGATTGCCCAAGCCCTCGGCAAAAAAGTAGGCAAAACCATTCGCTTGAAAGTGGTTGTCGATCCGGCGCTCGTTGCCGGTGTGCGCCTACAATACGGCGACAGAATTATCGACGGTTCCGTAGAAGCTCGTTTAGAGAGCATGCGAAAGCGCCTCATGACACAGGACATTGTAGGAGGTGAAAGTCCCCAATGAGCATTAAACCAGATGAAATCAGCTCAATTTTGAAAGAACAAATCCAGAACTTTGACCAAACCGTAGAAACCAGCGAAATCGGTACCGTTATCGAAGTCGGTGACGGGATTGCCCGTGTACACGGTTTGCAAAACGCCATGGTTAACGAACTTCTCGAATTCCCGGGTGGCGTAAAGGGGATGGCACAGAACCTTGAAGAAGACAATATCGGTTGCATTCTTCTTGGGGAATTTGAACATATTAAAGACGGTGACCCGGTAAAACGTACCGGTCGTATCGTTGAAGTACCGGTAGGGGAAGCATTGATTGGTCGTGTTGTTAACGCCATCGGTGAACCAATCGACGGGAAGGGGCCAATTGAAACCCAAAAGACCCGTCCGGTTGAAAACGTAGCCCCGGGGGTAATTACCCGTGAAGGCGTACACGAACCACTTCAAACCGGGTTGAAGGCTATTGACGCCCTCGTTCCAATTGGTCGTGGCCAACGTGAATTGATTATCGGTGACCGTCAAACCGGGAAAACCGCGATTGCCGTTGACGCCATCATTAACCAAAAAGGCCAGGACGTTATTTGTATTTATGTTGCCATCGGGCAAAAAGCATCCACCGTTGCAAACGTTGTGGGTCAGCTCGAAGAATTCGGCGCCATGGATTATTCCATCGTTGTAGCGGCAACCGCGTCTGAACCGGCACCAATGCTTTACCTCGCACCATATGCCGGTGCTGCAATGGGTGAAGAATTCATGTTTAACGGCAAAGACGTACTCATCGTTTACGATGACCTTTCCAAGCAAGCCGTTGCTTACCGTGAACTTTCCTTGCTTTTGCACCGTCCACCGGGCCGTGAAGCATATCCTGGGGACGTATTCTATTTGCATAGCCGTCTCTTGGAACGTGCAGCAAAGCTCGAAGACAAATACGGCGGCGGTTCCATGACAGCATTGCCTATCATTGAAACCCAAGCGTCCGACGTATCCGCATACATTCCAACCAACGTTATTTCCATTACCGACGGTCAGATCTTTCTTGAAACCGACCTCTTCCACTCCGGGATTCGCCCAGCTATCAATGCCGGGATTTCCGTATCTCGTGTAGGGGGCTCCGCACAAATCAAGGCCATGAAGAAAATCGCCGGGAACATGCGTATTGACTTGGCACAATATAACGAACTCAAGGCCTTCTCCCAATTCGGTAGTGACCTTGACGAAGGCACCAAGGCAACGCTCGCTCGTGGTGAACGCTTAACCGAAATCCTGAAGCAAAAGCAATATGCGCCAATGCCTGTAGAAGAACAGGTAGTCAGCATCTATGCGGTTGTTAAGGGCCACACCGATAGCGTTCAAGTAGAAAACATTGGTCGCTTTGAAAAAGAATTTCTCGATTTCATGCGTTCCTCTTACAAAGAAAAAGTGCTTGATGTCATTGCATCCACCGGTAAGATGGAAGCTGACACCGAAGAAGTGCTCAAGAACGCAATCGCTGAATTTAAGAAAGGCTTCCAAGGCTAAGAGAGGATGGTGAGCCGTCTTGGCTAATGCAAAAGAAATTAAAGGCAGAATGCAGAGTATTGCCAATACAAAGCAGATTACCAGCGCCATGAAGATGGTCTCCGCCTCTAAGCTACGTCGTGCACAAAAACAAGTGGGGGCAGGTCGTCCTTACCAGGAAAAATTACGCCAAGTATTGGCGCAGGTGGCTGCGTCTGCTTCCGGTGAATTATCTGACCCATTGCTTGAGGTGCGCCCAATTAAACATGAGGCATTCCTTGTTATCGCCTCCAACAAAGGGTTGGCTGGCGGCTTCAATGCCCATGTATTGAGAGAAGCACACCGCGCCATCAAGGAAGCGCAAGCAGCCGGACATGACGTAAGTGTCATTGCTGTAGGCCGCAAAGTGAATGATTACTTTACCAAGCACGAAATCACAGTGGATACGGCCTATCTCAATACCGCAGATATTCCGAATCCAAACGATAGTGAATACATTGCAAAGGACATTCGCAGCGCTTACGAAGAAGAAAAATACGATAAAGTCAGCATCGTATATCCGGCATTTCGCTCTGTCATGAGTCAGGTGCCAACCGTTGTGCCACTGCTTCCGATTGTGGCCGACAGTTTGACCGATCAAGACAGCGACAGTCAATTTGCTGCGGACTTTATCTTTGAACCGTCCGCATCCGCCATCTTAGGCCAACTTTTGCCAATGTATCTGGCTAATCAGGTGCATGGCTGCATGGCCGATGCAAAAACCGGCGAGCATGGGGCGCGTATGACCGCCATGACCGCTGCGACGGATAATGCGACTGAGCTCTTGAGCAAGCTGGAAATCAGCTACAACCGCGCGCGCCAAGCGGCGATTACCAACGAAATTACGGAAATCGTTGCCGGTGCGAATGCGCTTAGCTAATGCACGCATAAGGAGGAAGATCCGTCTTGAATAATCAAGGTAAAATCATAAAAGTCGTTGGTCCGGTCGTTGACGTTGAGTTTGCGGCAGACCAACTTCCTGAAATTAACTACGCCCTTCACGTATCCAACGAAGGGCAAGATATTGAAGTTGCTACTCAGCTTGATGTCACCTTAGAAGTGGCAGAACATCTCGGTGGTAACATCGTACGTACCGTTGCGATGAGCTCCACCGACGGTTTGGTGCGTGGCTTGAACGTTGTCAACACCGGCAACCCAATCACCGTTCCTGTAGGGGATGCGACCTTGGGCCGTCTGTTGAACGTTACCGGTCAACCAATTGACGAAGAAGGCCCGGTAGCCAGCGAAGAACGTTGGAGCATCCACCGCGAAGCACCAAAATTCAGTGAACAAAACCCTGAAAAAGAAATCTTAGAAACCGGGATCAAGGTTATTGACCTCCTCTGCCCTTATGTAAAGGGTGGTAAAATCGGCCTCTTCGGTGGTGCCGGTGTAGGTAAAACCGTATTGATTCAGGAATTGATTCGTAACATCGCTTATGAACACGGTGGGTACTCTGTATTTGCCGGCGTTGGTGAACGTACCCGTGAAGGGAAAGACCTTCTCGTTGAAATGAAAGAAAGCGGCGTTATCGATAAAACCAGCCTCGTGTTCGGTCAGATGAACGAACCACCGGGCGCACGTATGCGTATCGCACTCACCGGTTTGACCATTGCAGAATACTTCCGTGATGTACAAAACCAAGACGTGCTGCTCTTTATTGACAACATTTTCCGTTTCACCCAAGCAGGTTCTGAAGTATCTGCGCTCTTGGGCCGTATGCCATCCGCAGTAGGGTATCAACCAACCTTGGCAACTGAAATGGGTAAGATGCAGGAACGTATCACCTCTACTGACAAGGGCTCCATTACCTCTGTACAGGCTGTTTACGTACCGGCCGATGACTTGACTGACCCGGCACCGGCAACCACCTTCGCTCACTTGGATGCGACCACTGTATTGGACCGTGGGATTTCCGCAAAAGGGATTTACCCAGCCGTTGACCCACTCGGTTCCACCTCTCGTATCTTAGACCCTAACGTTGTAGGCGAAGAACACTATAGAATCGCTCGTGACGTACAGGAAGTTTTGCAACGCTACAAAGACCTTCAAGATATCATTTCCATTCTTGGGATGGACGAACTCTCCGACGAAGAAAAGCTCATTGTTGCACGTGCGCGTAAAATCGAACGTTTCTTGAGCCAATGCTTCTTCGTTGCAGAACAGTTCACCGGTAACCCTGGCCAGTACATTCCACTCAAGGAAACTTTGCGTGGGTTCCGTGAAATCCTCGAAGGCAAGCATGACGACCTTCCGGAACAAGCATTCCTTATGGTAGGTACCATCGACGACGCTGTTGCTAAAGCAGAAACCTTGAAGCAAGGCGGCATCGCATAAGGAGGTGCTCGTGATGGCAGATCAACTGCTTAAGCTTGAAATTGTAGCACCGGACCACCAAGCACTTTCCGTTGAAGCATCCAGCGTGGTTGTCCGCAGTCCGGAAGGGGAGCTGGGGTTCTTACCGAACCATATTGCTCTGATTTCCGCCTTGGTGCCGCAAATTGTGCGCTATAAAGACGCAGCCGGCCACGAAGACCGTATCTTTGTGTCCGGCGGCTTCGTTGAAGTCAACAATAACCACGTGGTTATTCTGACACCGGCAGCCGAAAAAGCCGACGAAATCGACTTTGAACGTGCACGCCGCGCCGAAGAACGTGCCCGCGAACGCTTGATGAACGGCAGAGACAACAACATCGACGTTGGCCGTGCCGAAGTTGCTTTGCGCCGCGCGACAGAACGCTTGAAATTACAAAAATATCTGTAATCTAAAAACGCCCTCCTCGCGGAGGGTGTTTTTTTGTGCGAAATCGTTAAGAAATAGCTGCGAATAATCATGTTTATAAATACCACAGGGAGCGACAAGCTATACGCACTGTGTGAGTTTTGTTGCAAGACTATGGCCACTTGCGCCTGTAGACTGCAAAAACCCCGTGGTTACGGCATTTATGACGCATTAATCAGTGAACCCACAAAAAAAGTTGCGTTTTTAATGGGTGAGGGATTTTAAGGTAAAAGAGAATTTTCGTGTCCCTCTGTCAAAAATTGGTGACATTTGGTCAACCACGAAAATTTTACAAAAAAGCCAGTATTTCCGTGCTTTGACGCTCTTATCAATATGTTGGTATCGAAAAACGCGATATGTGATTGTATAAAATATAACTTCAGTGTAAACAGCGGAAAATTATCTAAATAAAAGCTGCTTTATGTGGCTAACCATTCCAAGAATGGCTAAACATAGAGGATTAATGGTCATTGTGAAGTCAGTAAATCCATCAAAAATTGATAAAAATTTATCATGAGTATCGAAAATGGTCGTATCTTAATTGTATTTAATTAAAAAATAGTGCATAATAAAGGAGATAAAAATGGCGTGCTTATGCCAAATAATTTTTTTGCCCATTTTCAGGATGGGACAACTCTATCGGTTAGAGGAGGTATTACGGTGAATGATGGATTATGGACAATCGTCCTATTCGTTGTTTTAGCTGTGGTTTTAACGGTTGCCGGGATCGGCGTGAGTTTGTTAATCAGTCCACACTATTATCACAGCGAGGAACAGCGCGAAACTTACGAATGCGGGGTTGACACCGAAGGTTCTGCATGGATCAACTTCCGTGTTGGGTATTACATGTATGCACTGATTTTCCTATTATTTGACATCGAAACAATTTTCTTTTATCCACTCGCTATTGCTTTCAAGAATGTCAGCTGGCAGCCGGTTGTTGCAGCAAGCGTATTCTTGGTAGTACTTTGCCTTGGCTTGTGGTATGAATGGAAGGAGGGCGCACTTGAATGGAAGTAGATAAGGTTCGTTTTGACGAGAAGAACATGCCTACTGAGGAAGGCTGGTCTCCTTCTACTCGTATTTCTCCAACTACCGACTACCTGCGCAATGAACAAAAGACAGAGGCAGAGCTTAATCGCAGCGTGATTTTAACCAGCTTGGACAAGGTTCTTAACCAAGGTCGCAGTCGTTCTTTCTGGCCAATGACCTGTGGGTTGGCTTGCTGCGCCATTGAAATGATGGCTGCCGGTGGTGGGCGCTTTGACTTGGCACGTTTTGGCTACGAAGTATTCCGTCCATCTCCACGTCACTCTGACCTGTTGATTATTGCCGGGACCATCACCAAAAAGATGGCACCGCTATTAAAGCGTATTTATGAAGAAATGCCTGAACCAAGGTATGTCATCGCCATGGGGAACTGTGCAGTGAGCGGTGGCCCATTTGCAGGCAGTTACTCCGTTGTTAACGGCGGCGATATGTTCCTGCCGGTTGATGTTTATTTGCCGGGCTGCCCACCACGTCCTGAAGCATTGTTTGATGCTTGCCTTAAGCTGAAGGACCGTGTAAATAAGCCTGAAATTGCTGATGTAGAGAGGTAGGTGAACGGTTTTGTTGAAGGAACAGATTTTGAATGCCATTCCTGTATTGGAAGCAGATGAAAATCCACTCGTCAAGGCGTTCACTTGTGAACGTGATAATCTCGTGGAAGCAGTCATGGAATTGGCAAATAAATGTAAGTACAATGCACTTTTGGATATCACCGTTGTGGAATATCCGGAAGACATGGTTGGCGTTTACAATTTAATGAATCTCGATGAAATGGATGAACTGTGCTTGTCCATTCATTTTCCAAAGGACGACCTTTGGTTGCCATCCTTGACCGATGTGTTTAGAGCGGCAAATATTTTGGAACGTGAACACTACGATTTGTTCGGGGTGGAATACAAAGGTCATCCGAACTTAACGCGTATCTTCTTACCGGACGACTTTGTGGGTCATCCGTTGCGTAAGGAATATGTGAACCACATTAGAAAATAGGGGAAGGGGGAAGACGATGAGTATTTACGAACCACAAGGGCATGCTTTTACTTCTGATGAAGAACAAATTGAGCAGCTCATGGAAAAACAAAAATTCCTGCAAAACCTGGGCAAGGACCTCGACCCATCTGAACCGTATATTGTAAATATGGGCCCACAGCACCCTTCTACCCACGGGGTTTTTCGTGCGCGTTTGACGATGAATGGGGAAATGGTCTTAAAATGTGAAAACATTTGCGGCTATTTGCATCGCGGGATTGAAAAAATTTGTGAAGACAAGACCTGGTCTCAGGTTATTCCATACACAGACCGTTTAGACTATCTTTCTCCTATTCTGAATGAATGGGGCTACTGCATGGCAGTAGAAAAGCTCATGGGTGTGGAAGTTCCGGAACGCGGCGAATATGTGCGCGTTATTTTGGGCGAATTACAACGTGTGGCACACCATTTGGTATATGTGGCTTCCATGGCCCTCGACTTTAACGGGTATACCGCTTGGATGTACATGTTCCGTGAACGTGAAAAAATCTTCGATATTTTGGAAGCGTATTCCGGTAGCCGTATGAATAACAATGCCCTCCGTATCGGTGGGGCACCAACCCCATTGCCTGATGGTGTGGAAGAAAAAATCATTAAATGGCTCGATGAATTCCCGGATGCTATTAAGGATTTTGAAAACGTTGTCAACGGCAACGAAATTTTCATAAAACGTACCAAGGACATTGGTATTGTTGATGCGGAAATGTGCAAGAATTACGGTGTGTACGGCGCCAACCTTCGCGCTGCCGGCGTGAAGATGGACTTGCGCAAGGATAAGCCTTACAGCGTGTACGATCGTTTCGATTTTGATGTACCAACCGGTAAACAAGGGGATTGCTTCGACCGTTATGAAGTACGTCACCGTGAAATGATTGAATCCGCAAAGATTATTCGTCAAGCATTGGAACAAATGCCAAAGGAAGGCCCTACTATGGGCAAGGTGCCAAAAATGATTAAGGTGCCGGCAGGCAGTGCTTACTCTCAAATCGAAGGCGGCATGGGCTGGCTTGGTTATCATGTGGTGAGTGACGGCGGTATGAAGCCATATCGCGTGCGCATCCATGCACCAAGCATGATGAGTCTTTTTGCGATTCCGGAAGTGGTTGAGCATGAAGACATGTTGTTACAAGACTATGTTGCGACCCTGGCATCGATTGATATCGTGCTCGGTGAAGTAGACCGATAAGGGGGGACAAGGATGAACAGTTTATTTATTGATATCGGCCGTTGGATTGTAAATTTGGTCATGTCTATGGGCGGCTCTCACGTAGCTGGGCTTTGGACCATGCGTGTGGTTGCCGCAATCGGCATTTTGATATTCCTGTTATGTAACGTTATCATCTTGGTTTATTTGGAACGTAAGATTTCCGGGTTTATTCAAGAACGTTTAGGGCCAAACCGTTGCGGTCCGTTCGGTCTCTTCCAGCTCTTTATGGACATTCTGAAGCTGGTCGGAAAGAACTCCGTTGTACCGGATGCCGCAAATAAATGGATGTACGATTTGGTACCGATTGCCATCTTTATTCCAAACATGATGATTTTTGCCATCATGCCTTTGGGTGAGGGGATGACCTGCTACAATTCCGAAGTAGACCTGCTGTATTACTTTGCTGTCAGCGCATTGACCACCCTCTTTATGTTGATGAGTGGTTGGGCGGCAAACAATAAGTACAACATCATCGGCGGGATGCGTGCAGCAGCTCAGATGGTAAGCTATGAAATCCCATTGGTATTCTCCGTTATTGGGATTGTCATGATTACCGGGAGCTTGAACTTTAACGACATCATCTACAACCAAATTGAACATGGATGGTTTATCTTCCGTCAACCGTTGGCATTCTTGATTTTTAGTATTGCAGCAACTGCTGAAATTAACCGTGGGCCATTCGACTTGCCTGAAGGTGAACAAGAATTGACCGCCGGTTATCAAACCGAATACAGTGGGATGCGTTTTGCATTCATGTACTTGGGTGAATACGTAGCCCTCTTTGCAATGTGCTGGTTGACCGCTGTCTTGTTCCTCGGTGGTTGGGACGGCCCAATCCTTCCGGGCTGGTTGTGGCTCTTCTTAAAAACCTATTTAATCGTATTGTTGAACATGTGGGTACGTTGGACATTCCCTCGTGTTCGTATTGACCACATGATGGATTTGAACTGGAAGGTCTTGGTTCCGGTAGCAATTGCCAATATGGTAATTACCGCTGTTGTAATCAAGGCGCTTGAATTCTTTGTATAGGAGGTGGATGTATGTTCGGAAGTGGATTAATTAAAGGCTTAGCCGTTACCGCAAAACACGCATTTCAAAGAGAAATCACCGAGCAGTGGCCGGAACAACGTCCTGACCTCCCACCGGCAAGTCAAGGCTTCTTCGACTATGATGTTGATAAATGCATTGGCTGTGGGTTGTGCGAACGTGCTTGCCCTAACCATGTTATTACATTGGGCACCGAAAAAAATGAAGAAGGCAAAAAAGTAGTGACTTCTTATATTATGGAAGTACAATATTGCCTGTTCTGTGGGATGTGCATTGAAGCGTGTCCAACCAAGGCATTGAAAAATGCCAACAACTTTGAAATCGCTTGTTACCACAACGAAAGCAACAAGATTGATTTCTTGAGTGAAACCCCTCATAAGATGAATGAGGCTTTCGACAAATTGCAGAAGGACTATTGGGACAAGAAGCGTCCGGAAGGGAACCCGGTAGGGATGCCTCAACCGGTATTGCCACCAAGACCAACACCTGCTGCAAAACCGCAAGCAAAACCGGCAAACGGTGCACAAGCAGCACCGGATACACCGGTCAAGCCTGCACAAGCCAAAGAAGTGGCTGAAGAAAAGAAAGTTGTAGAAGCAGTGAAGCCTGCTGAAGATGGAAAGGGGGCAACGGAATGATCTCGCCAGTGTTGTTTTATACGATGGCCTTTGTTGTCATCTTTGGCGCGTTGATGATGGTTGCCAATAAAAACATTCTTTACAGTGCATTGAGCATGATTCTTTGCTTTATTGGGGTGGCCGGAATTTATGCAACCCTGCAGCTCTCCTTTTTTGCGGTTGTTCAGCTGATGGTTTATGTTGGTGCAATTACAATCTTGGTTTTGTTCGCAATTCTCTTGACCCGTCACCCACACGGTGATATCGACAATACCAACCGCTTCAGCGGCAATGCCGTTGGTGCCGGGGTTGTCTCTATTGGGATTGCCATTATCATGAGCATTGTTATTCGCAGTATTCCATTGGTAACACCGGTAGAGCTCAATGCAAGCCTCATGCAATTGTTGGGCATTGAAATCTTCGGAACCTATTTGTTACCGGTTGAATTGGTCGCTATTCTCCTGCTCGTTGGGATGATTGGTGCCATTGTTATTGGGAAGGAGGATGATGGTAGATGACAATCGGACTGACACATTATCTTTTGTTGGCAGCATTTTTGTTTGCCATTGGCCTCTTTAATGCATTGGCAAAGCGCAATGTAATTGCCATCATCATGGGTGTTGAACTCATGTTGAACGCAGTCAACATTAACCTGTTGGCATTTAACCGTTTCATCGGCGTTCAGGTGATGGACGGCTATGCCTTTGTTATGATTGTATTTGTTGTAGCGGCAACTGAAGTTGCTGTTGGGCTGTCACTCATTATCAAGCATTTCCGCGAAAACGGGAACAGCAACGTGGCAACCATGAACTGGTTGAAGTGGTAAGGGGGGTAGAGACATCATGACACAATTAGCTTGGCTTATGCCAATTTTGCCTCTGCTTGCCTTCGTTGTGACCGGGCTTTTTACCGGTCGTAGTAAAAACGTGACCATCGGGATTGTCTTGGCTGCCTTCGTTGCAAACCTGATTCTTGCAACCGGTATCGGCATTGAAGTGCTCGGTGGCGCGGCAACCATGACCAACCCAATTGAATATGGTGTAGAATGGTTGAGAATCGGTGACTTTGTGATTGAATGTGGCGTACTCATTGACCCACTCACCGCTACCATGCTCTTTGTAGTAATGTTGGTAGCAACACTCGTTGGGGTGTACTCCATCGGCTACATGCACGGTGATCCGGGCACACCACGTTTCTTTAGCTATCTTGCTTTATTCGTATTTTCTATGCTGCTTTTGGTTGTCAGCAACAACTATTTTTTCATCTTCTTTGGATGGGAATTGGTTGGTTTGTGCTCCTATTTGCTCATCGGCTATTACTACGATACCGACAGTGCTGCACGTGCGAGCCAAAAGGCATTCCTCTTTAACCGTTTGGCAGACTTTGGGTTTATGCTCGGGTTCTTCTTGATTTTTGCTGTATTTGGCACCTTCAACTTTACCGAGCTCTCCACACTCATTCCCGCCTACGGCAACAAAACCCTCGTAGCCATCATGGGCTTGCTCGTGTTTGTTGGGCCGATTGGTAAATCCGCTCAATTCCCACTCCATGTATGGCTCCCTGATGCGATGGAAGGCCCTACCCCTGTCAGTGCGTTGATTCACGCGGCAACCATGGTTGCTGCCGGGGTATATCTCTTGGCGCGTCAATTTGCGTTGTTCTCCAGCTCTGAATTGGTACTCAATGTCATCACCTTCGTTGGTGGCTTCACGGCAATCTTCGCAGCTTGCATGGCACTCGTTAACAACGACATCAAGCGTGTTCTTGCATTCTCTACCATGAGTCAGCTGGGCTACATGGTGATGGCAATCGGTCTTGGCACCATTACCGCCGCAACCTTCCACTTGGGAACCCACGCATTCTTCAAAGCGCTCCTCTTCCTCGGTGCAGGGTCTGTGATTCACTGTGTCGGTTCCAACGACATGGCAAAAATGGGCGGTCTTCGCAAATATATGCCGGTGACCACCGTTACCTTCATTATTGGTTCCTTGGCACTTGCCGGGATTTTCCCATTGGCAGGCTTCTGGTCCAAGGACGAAATTATCACCGTAGCATATACCAGCGGTCACTACGGCTACTTTATTCTTGCTGAATTGGTTGCCTTCATGACAGCGTTCTATATGTTCCGCTTGATTTTCCGTACCTTCTTTGGTGAAAACCATACCGATGCCGACAGACATTTGCATGAATCTCCAAAGGTGATGACCGTTCCGTTAATTATCCTTGCATTCTTTGCTATCTTCTCCGGCTTTGTCGGTGCACCATTCATGCATAACGGCTATGCTTCCTACGTATTCTATGGTGAAGCGCATCATCCGGAAGCAAACTGGTTTGTTATCTTCCTGTCCACTGCATTGGCACTCGCCGGCATTTTCTTGGCGTACCTCATGTACTACAAGAAGAGCATCGATCCTGCAAAGATTGCCAAAGCCAGCGGTCCTGTATACGGTGTGCTCGCTAATCGTTTCTATATTGACGAAATCTACCAATGGATTTTCGACATGCTCGTTATGAGCTTCTCTTATGCTTGTAAATGGGTGGATACCTACATCATCGACGGCTTCCTCGATTGTGTGGCTAATGCAACCAAATGGCTTGGGGCAAAGCTACGCAAAACCGAAACCGGGAACCTGCAAACCTACGCATTGGTTATGTTCTTTGCAGTTCTTGTGATGGTATTGTGGCAAGCCATGCCAATGTTAGGAGGGATGTAATCAATGAATAGCTTAGGATTTCCAATTCTGTCGCTGATTACCCTGATGCCAATTATTTGCGCAATCGTGGTGTTGTTCATCCCATCTGACAGTGTTGATTTGATTAAGAAAACAGTCATTGGCTTTATGGGTATGAACCTCGTGTTGACACTGTTCATGTTCACACAATACAGTGTCAGTGATGGCGGCTTGCAATTTGTCGAAAACATCACCTGCTCTGAATTCCTTGGCATCAACTACATCATGGGTGTGGATGGGATTAGCGCACCGTTGATGCTCTTAAACAGCTTGATTATCTTTGCGGGTTCATGCATTTCCTATGATATGAACGAACGCACCAAAGAATTCTTTGTGTTCTTGATGATCTTGGTTTGTGGGGTATACGGCGTATTCGCCTCCCAAAACCTCTTGTTCTTCTACATCTTCTTCGAATTGGCCCTCGTACCAATGTACACCCTCGTTGGGGTTTGGGGTTCTGTTCGTAAGGACTATGCAGCCATGAAGCTGGTGCTTTACCTGCTCATTGGTTCTGTATTCGTATTGGTTGGCATCATTGGGATGTACCTCTACGCTTCTTCACCGGAAAACCTCGGTTACCTCACCCTCAACATGCCTGAATTGGCAACAGTGGCTTACGGAACCGATTTCCAAATCTTTGCATATGGCTTCTTGGCATTGGGCTTCGGCTTCCTTGTTAAGATGTTCCCATTCCATACCTGGTCTCCACTTGGTTACGCTGCAGCACCAACTGCCGTATCCATGCTTCACGCAGGGGTTATCGTTAAGCTCGGTGCCTACGGTCTGATTCGTTGCGCTGTCAGCTATTTCCCTGAAGGTGCACAATACTGGGCACCGGTGATTGGTCTCCTCTGTATGATTAACATCATCTACGGTGCATTCATTGCAATGGTTCAAAAAGACATGAAGCTCTTCGTTGGTTATGCCTGCGTGAGCCACATGGGTTACATCCTGCTCGGTGTATCCACCTTGAACCTCATGAGTCTCTCCGGGGCTGTCAGCCAAATGGTGGCACACGGCCTGATGATGGGTCTCTTCTTTAGTGTCATCGGTTACATCTACCACGAAGCAGGCACCCGCGACATCACCGCCTTTGGCGGCTTGGCAAAGCAAATGCCAAAGGCAAGCGTGCTCTTTGCACTTGCAGCATTCGCTTGCTTGGGGCTTCCTGGGATGTTCAACTTTGTGGCTGAATTCCTTATCTTCATGGGCTCCTTTACCTGTGATAAGGTAATTCTTGGTTTCATCAGCTATCGTGCGATGGCGGTTGTTGCAATCAGTGGGATTGTTATTACCGCAACCTATTGCTTGCGTGCGTTGCGTATTGCATTCTTTGGTCCTCGCAATCCAAAATGGGACAAGCTCCATGACATTCACGGTATCTATCTTGTTGGGCCATGTGTACTCGTGGTTGCGCTCTTTGTCTTTGGGACCTTCCCACACGGCATCGGTATGATGATTGAATCCGGTGTGGCACCAATCGTTGACGCAATCGAATCTCATGTGATTGGAGGGATCTTCTAATGCTGACACTTCAAGCAATTTTAATGGAATTGTTGGTATTTTGCCTTGGGCTGATCCTCCTTTTGGCGAAATTGGTGACAAAGAAAGATGCAAAAGTACCATACAACGAAATCACCATCGTTGGCTTGGTGATTGCGGGCCTTGTTGGCTGGTTCAATAAGCCACCGGTTCCGGTCGTATTCAGCGGGATGTACTATACCGACAATTACAGTCTCTTCTTCAAGGAATTGATTGTGGTTTGTGCGATTTTGATTTGCCTTGCAAGCAGAGAATTTGTAGATAGAAAAGGCTTGAACGAACCTGAATACTACATGCTCGTTTCCTTTGCAACTCTTGGCATGATGAACTTTACCGCTGCCGGTGATTTGGTAACTCTCTTCGTAGGGATTGAACTCATGACCATGAGCTTTATCGTGCTCATCGGCTTTGACCGTCACAATGCCCTTGCAACCGAAGCAGGCTTGAAATACCTCGTACTGAGCGCATTGAGCTCCGCTGTCATGCTCTATGGGATGAGCTTGATTTATGGCTTCACCGAAACGACCATATTCGTTGAAATGAGCCAAAACATTCACCTGTTCTCCGAAAGTCCCATGATGGTTATGGGCTTAATCTTCTTCTTATCCGGTTTTGCCTATAAGTTCAGTGCCGTACCATTCCACATGTGGGCACCGGACATCTACCAAGGGGCACCAACACCGATTGCAGGCTTCCTCGCAGTGGGGGCAAAGGTGGCTACCCTCGGCGTATTCTGTCGTTTGCTCTTTAACTTCTTCCCATACTATGCACAAAGCTGGCTGCCAATTGTATTGGCACTTGCGATACTTTCCATCATCTTTGGGAACCTTGTGGCGATTCCACAGCGTGACATCAAGCGTATGCTGGCATACTCCTCCATTGCACAGGTTGGGTATCTGCTCTTTGCAGTGGCAGCTGCCAACACCTTTGGGATTGTAGCAATTTGCTTCTATGTATCAGCCTATGCCTTTGCCAACATCGGTGCGTTTATCGCAGCGACCCAAGTGGAATTGGCAACCGGCTCCACCGACATGAAGAAATACGTAGGGATGAGTAAACGCTCCCCGTTGATTGCGGCAGCCTTGTTCATCTTTATGATTTCCTTGGGTGGCTTGCCACCAACCGGGGGCTTTATCGGGAAGTTTATGATCTTCACCGCCGGTATCAAATCCGGTTACCTCGTGCTTGCTATCGTAGCCTTGCTCTTTAGCATGGTTTCTGTTTACTACTATCTCCGCTTGGTACGCGAATGCTACTTCGCACCAATTCCAGAAGATGCAGACATGGAAGCCATCAAATGCCCATGGGGCATTAAGCTTGCATTGGCAGTGTGCATGATTGCGAGTATCGCAATGGGCCTCTTCTTTAACCCAATGGTAGAAGCCGGCTTTAACGCACTTAGCAGCATGATTTTGATTTAAGTACATACAATAAAATAGCCTGTTGCGTAGACGAACAATCGTTTATGCAACAGGCTATTTTTTGTACGTTGATAAACATATAGGGCGCGGTAATGGCACTTTATTGACGTGTATGGCATGGATTTATATTGCGTGTAAGAGGATGATTTTTGCGCAAATAGTACAAGCATTTGTTGACGGAAGGGTAGCCCTTGGCGAGCATAGAGACTGCGAGAGAGGCTACTCGAATGGCTGTGAGTGATAGTTTAGAATGTGGTAAGGGCGCACGCAAAGATAGGCACATAGGAACCTGTAATAGCAGCGCAAAAGACATTGGCGAATCAAGACAAGAACGGTGGGTGCAAAATAAAGGGCGCAAAAAACAAGGCTATCACGCAAAGGTGATAGCCTTGTTTTCTTAAAAGGTGTTGTTCCTTCAATAATAAATGGGCGACAATGAGTGAATTAATATGGGAAGCAAAGGTAAGCAAGTGGCATGCCAACGACGAAGAACAGTACCAGCGAGAAGGCGAAGTGGGCAAAGCCTTGGATATACGCTGATTTTTTGTCCATAGACGGTTCACCAAACATCAATGCTGAGGTGTAGCTTGCTGCCGGTGTAGCGAGTGCCATACTCAAGACGAGTACCAAGCCAACGAGGAGAACGTAAGGGTTGCCACCCATTTGCGCGTACAATGGGCACAATAATGGGATAAATACAACCATGAGCACGAAGTTGTGGACAACCTGAGTAACCAAGCCGAGTACAACGAGTGCGGCAACAAGGAAGGCTACAGAGGACATGTGTGTCAGGATTGGGGTAATAACAGCCATGATGGAAGGCATGATCCCACATTCCTTTGCGTTGAAGGCTGTTGCCAATGGTTCAGTAGCAACCAAGAGCCAGATAATGTTCCAAACGATCCCCTTGGAAACACTTTGCATGGTGATAAATGGTTTGCCGTCCTTCTTTTGGTAAGCACACATGACGCACAAGCTCAATACGAGCATACCGGTCAAGCCGAGGCTGTTTAATAATTGGGTCAAAACCCATTCCTTTGGCATGAAGTTAGGCAAAATCATACCGGCAATGAAGCCTAGCAATACAATCAAGCCAAATCGTTGGTCAGTGGTCATCTTTTGCTTTGTGCCGCTAATTTTAGCGATTTCATCACCAACGGCTTCGATTTCAGGGAATTTCAAACGTAATACGAATTTACCGAACAGTAGCCATGCAACGATGTAAGCAAGGGTGAAAACAATCCACCATACAATTCAGCCAACGAATGGAACGGTGATGTTAGGGTCAATTTGTGACATCCCTTGGGTAAAGAAGTTGATTTGAACAATAGAACCCGGGTTGAATGGGAAGATAAAGTTCGCCAAGATGAACATAACCAAAATGGATGGAATCATAAAGGCATTAAACTTGTTGTTCTTTGGCAAGCCTGCATATTTGGCGATGGTTCCCATCAAGCTCCAGAGCAGAAAGAGCCCGGCCAAGCCGCAGTGCAAGAGGAACATGAGTGCAGCAGCGAAGAGAATCCCTGCCATCATTACAAACGGTCTGCCGTTAAAGGCCTTTACGGACATTAAGCGGTTTGCAATATAGGAAGTAAACGCGGTGGCAGCGATGGCTTCGGCAAACATGTAGGATAATAATGATTGCGATACAGATTGGAAGGTCCAACCGGAAATAAACAGTTCATGGGTCGTTTCGGCAAAGCCGGAAATCCCCAATGCCAGCAACGCAATTAAGCTTGGCCAGTCCAAAGCAATAAACAACCAACCGTAAACAGCACCTAAGAATGCACCGAGAACCTTCATCCCCAATGGGGTAATCATGGCAAAGGTTGGTAGGTAACCAAAACCGAAAGTAATCAATAAAAATACTACAACGTGAAAAATGTACCACGGGCTTCTTTTTCCTTGAGCAGCTTCAGTAGACATTATGAACACCTCTCTCATCATCAATAAAATAAGGTCAATGGTTTTTGTGTATGCTAAAAGTTGATAGAATCGTATGTAACATTCAACTTTTATGTGCCCTTTATTCGAGTGTGCTCCCCCTCACACCCCTGCTTCATTTAAAAGGCGATACGTCGCATCCTGTTTGCAAAGTCGGTGAAAAGCCTGCTGTGACGGCCGTTTCAACTTGTGCAATGGCTTGTGATTCATAGCTTTGAAAACAAGATTCTTCATTTCTTATCTATAAATTAGCATATAAAAAATAAATAGAATAGAACAGAAATGTTTATGCATAAGGTAGCAACCAATGGTTGATGGCGTGGACGTTTCATTTTCATGAAAGCACCCATCAGCCCGAAACTGGCGTCGACGAACACGTTTTTTAGCCGGAGCCCTATAAATACCTTGGTTTGATAGGATGGTTACAAGCAGTTGACCCATGTAGCTTGGGCTACAGCGTCATAGTCGGTGTTCGCAAAATTTGAACACGGGGGGACAGTGGATTATATATAGTATAAAAAAATCTGTGATGTATACTGATGATAAGGTAATTAAATGACAATTATAATGATTTGGAGGCAATAATAATGGGAACACCTAATGTTTATCCGATGGGGACCACTATCTATAATCCAGAAAAAGCATGGAGCGGTTACACCATCATGTCCGTTGTGGACATCGGCGCAGTTTTGATTGATATGAATGGGAACGTTGTACGTACTTGGAAGGATTTCCAAGGCTTCCCTAACAAGATGCTCCCAGGTGGGCACTTAATGGGTAGCTTGGGCCGTCGTCGTGAACAATACGGCTACCAAGACATGGCTGACGTTACCGAAATCGACTGGGATGGTAACGTGGTATGGAGCTTCAACCAAAAGGAATTCATCAAGGACGATGAAAAGGAATATTGGCTCGCTCGTCAACACCATGACTACCAACGTGAAGGCAACCCGGTAGGCTACTATGCACCTGGCATGGAATGCCAAACCCACAGTGGCAACACCTTGATTCTTTGCCACGAAGATGTATATAATAAGCGTATTTCCGATAAGCGTCTTTTGGATGACGTTATCGTAGAAGTGGACTGGGAAGGGAACATCGTTTGGAAGTGGAACGTAAGCGATCACTTCAGCGAACTCGGTTTTGATGAAATGCAAAAGACCGTGCTTTTCCGTAACCCTAACTACCACCCAATCGGCAAGGAAGGCCAATCTGACTGGATGCACATCAACTCTATGAGCGTGCTCGGTCCTAACAAGTGGTACGATGCCGGCGATGAACGTTTCCATCCGGACAACATCATCTGGGATGCACGTGAAACCAACATCCTCGCAATCATCAGCAAGGAAACTGGTAAAATCGTTTGGAAGATTGGTCCAGACTTTACCGCTAGCCGTGAATTGCGCAAAATTGGTCAAATCATCGGCCAACACCATGCGCACATGATTCCAAAGGGTCTTCCTGGCGAAGGGAACATCCTCGTATTTGACAACGGTGGTTGGGCCGGTTACGGCGCACCATGCCGTACCTCTAAGGATGGTACCAAGGTTGACAAGCGTGACTACTCCCGTGTTATCGAAATCGACCCAGTGACCCTCAAGGTGGTATGGGAATTCACCGGTAACGTATGGGGCGGTATGATTCCTTCCATTGGTAACACCAAATTCTACAGCCAATTGATTTCTTCCGCACAACGTTTGCCTAACGGTAACACCATGATCACCGAAGGCTCCGATTGCCGCATGTTCGAAGTAACCCCAGATAAGGAAGTTGTTTGGGAATACTATGCACCATTCAACACCTATGATGGTTATGTATATCGTGCATACCGTTGCCCTTACGAATATGTACCACAGCTCGAAAAGCCGGAAGAAGTACCGGTTGAACGCGTAGACAACAAATACTTCCGTATGCCGGGCGCTGCAGAAGGTATGATTCAAAACGAAGTGACCGTTACCGGCACTTGGGGCTATGAAGGCAAGATGGACGCTTGCGTAACCGAAGATGCCCTCGAAGGTGACGACGAATTATCTAATCCACAATTCTAATAAAGGACGTTAAAAATTCAGAAAGGGGAGTATAAAATGAGTGCTGCACCAACAGCAAACAAGCGCACACTGTTTTGGGCAATTACCTTTATCTTGCCATTGCTTGTGCTCTTGATTCCAACAAATGATGTATTTACACAACAACAAAAGATGTTCTTAGCGATTACAGCATGGACAATTTTGATGTTCGCCTTTGAATTGGTTGATAACTATATTCCATGTGTTATCATGCCGTTCCTTTTCATTATGACCGGCGTTGCGCCTTGGGAATTGGCCTTCAGTGGCTGGTACAAATCCATTCCATGGCAGGTTATCGGTATTTTCCTCTTGGTAAATGCCCTTCAACGTAACGGCTTGTTACAACGTATTGCATATTTCTGTATTTTGAAGACAACCTGTACCTATAAGGGGATTCTTTGGGGGATGTTCCTCTTTGGGGTGGTATTTAACCTGTTCTTACCGGGTGGCTCTTGCGTAGCAATGGCAACCTTCGCTTTCGGTATTTGCCAAGCGTTGGGCCTCAAACAATCCAAGACCGCAGCAGGGATTACCCTTGCAGGTGCAATGGGTTACCTCATGCCGGGCTTCTTTATCTACGTACCAACCAACTTTGGTTTGTTGGTTTCCGTTGCATCCTCTGTTGACCCTGATATCAGCATGAACTTTGTGAAGTTCCTTACCCATAATGCAATCTTCATTCCATTTGGCTTCTTGATGATTCTTGTCATCAGCAAGATGTTCAAGCCGGATATTCCAATCGACAGTAAGGAGCTTTTCCGTCAAAAGCGTGCTGACCTCGGTCCAATGAACCGTGAAGAAAAGATTTCTGCAGTAGCAGTTATCATTATCTTCCTTTACATCATTACCGCAAACATTCACAAGCAAGAGCTCGCTTATGTCTTTGTATTGCTCCCAGCAGTGCTCGCATTCCCATGCTTTGGCGTTGTTAAGCAAGAAGACATCGACGGCATCAACTTTAAGTTTGTGTTCTTTATCGTAAGCTGCATGTCCATCGGCTTTGTTGCTGCATCTACCGGGATCAGTGAAACCATCACTAGCATCATCATCCCATTCATGCAAGGCATGGGCGGCTTCGGTATCGCCGGCACCACTTGGTTGGTAGCGGTATTGGCAAACTTCTGCTTGACCCCACTCGCTGCAATGGCTTCCTTTGGGGTACCACTCACCAACATCGCACTTTCCTTGGGTATTGAACCGTACGCTATTTTGTACGCCTTCAACTTTGGTCTTGACCAAGTATTGTTCCCATATGAATACGCTATCTACTTGATTTACTTCTCCTTCGGGATGCTCACTATGAAAGACTTTATCAAGTTCTTCGGTACCAAAATGGTACTCAGTATCATCTTCCTCTTGGTATGTGTTGTACCATATTGGATGGTTATCGGTCTTTTATAAAAGCACACAAGAAAGGCTGTCGCTTATGTGGCAGCCTTTTTGCGTATATGCGGTGTGCGCAAAAAGAAAAACACGCCAACCGTCAGCGTGCCATTGTTTAGGCAACGATGTGAAACGGAGGGCGTGTTTTTCGTATTATTCGTTTGCCATCGCGAGATAGAAATCGCGAAGGAAATCGACTGCCGCTTTTTCCAATGAGGAAAGGCGGTTTTTGTCTTTTTTGTAAATAAGTGAGGTAATCAATCGAAGGGAGCAGCCGGTGAGCGGAATTTGCACAACCGTACCGGCCTCGAGCGATGCGGAATGATAGAATGCCAAGCTTGGCGACACTGCAATCATATTTTCGTAGAGCACGCTCTTTTTTAGGAGCTCGTAGCTATCCACAGTGTAGCAATGGCGGAGCTTGCGAAAATCCTGATAGAAGGTATTGGTTTCCGGCAGCATAAAGAGGCGGAAAATCACCACGGTTTCATTAAACAAACGCTCCAACGAGATGCTTTCAAGACCGGCAAAGGGATGGTTTTTGTGGACATAGACATACATCGTATCCTCATAAACAGGCTCACAAATAAAATCGTGGTTTTCTGCTTGAGTTTGCACATAGCTATGCTTGAGAAAACCGGCGGAAATAAGCCCCACGCTGTGCCCGGAGCCGGTGAGATCACTGACAACATTTTCCGCTTGGGTTTCCGGTACGGCAATGGTTGCTTCGGGAAAATGGGTGCTCATATATTTGAAAAGCTCAACAATCGCCGAAATGGCACCGATAGGATGGGAATAAATATGAAGCATGTGAGAATTGATGGATTGATCCTGTTGGCTAATGCCGTAGATACTTTCCACGGAGTCAACTGCAGCCTGCGCCATAGGCAGGATTTCTTCGCCAAACGGCGACAGGAATGTTCCGCGGCGTGTGCGCATAAAAAGCGGCTTGCTAAATTCGTTTTCCAAAGAGCTGATGGAATTACTCAGCGTTGATTTGCCGATAAACAAATTTTCCGCTGCCTGAGACAAGGAGTTACACTTTGCAACCTCTAAAAAATGCTGTAGCTGTTCGATACGCATAACAAGCATTCCTTTCTTTTTGGTAGTCTATCCATTCCATAAGATTATCATAAATGGCGCCATAAAGCCATAAGAAGCACGTGTTTACCCCTTGCGAAAATGCGATGGCTTTGGGACAATAAAGGATAGAGGTGACAAACATGGTACATTTTATGCACAACGACTGGGGCGATGTTCTCGCACCGGAATTTGATAAACCCTATTACAAGGAACTCAGACAGTTCCTCATTCACGCTTACCAAAACGAGCGTGTATACCCACCGATGGAAGATATCTATAACGCCCTTCATGCCACCAGCTATGCCGACACCAAGGTCGTGATTCTGGGGCAGGATCCTTATCACGGGCAAGGCCAAGCCCACGGGCTGAGTTTTTCCGTGCGAGAAGGCGTCAAGCCGCCGCCATCACTTTTGAATATTTTTAAGGAGCTTGAATCCGACCTTGGCTGCAGTCGCCCGAACCACGGTTGCCTGCAAGGCTGGGCCGAACAAGGGGTGCTCTTGTTGAACACCACCCTTACCGTGCGAGAAGGAGCACCCAAAAGCCACGCCGGCCACGGCTGGGAAACCCTCACCGATGCGATTATCAGCGCACTGAGCCGTCGCGACGTGCCGATGGTCTTTATCCTATGGGGTGCCCATGCGCAAAGCAAATGCGCCCTCATTGACGCCACGAAGCACCACATCATCAAAAGTCCGCACCCAAGCCCGCTTTCTGCCAGTCGCGGCTTTTTCGGCTCTCGCCCCTTCAGCCGCGCCAACGCTTACCTCGAAGCCGACGGTCTTGCGCCGATTGATTGGTGTGCGCTATAAAAGGAGGAGAGCAACGTGAAGCCTTTACAAGAATACCTTGATGAAGTCTACCCCATAGAAATAACCCAAGATGCCCAAGGCATCTACACCGCAACCATTCAAAAAATACCGGGCTGTATCGCTCAAGGAATCACCGCGGAAGTAGCCAAAGCAAACGCCCGCAATAAACGCGCCGGTATGCTAAAGGAATTTCTGAATGCGCAATAGTGGACAAAGGCTTGTAATCCTCTTTTTGATAAATTGTTATATATGTGTCCCAAGATGTCAAAACTTAGGTTTCCGACATCTTGGGGTATTTTGTTTATGCGGTGGTTTTTGCGTGATGCAGGCGCATTATTAGAATAAATATTAGAATAGGATGGGCATCTTATAATCCTTAAAGCACGGATATAGCGGGCTTTTTAGCGTTTTCTTATCAGAAAAGCTTGATTTTATTCTAATAATACTCTAATAATTATTAGAATAAATATTAGAATGATTATTAGAATAGAAGAGGTGGGACTGTAGGATTGATAGTGAAACCAAAGAATTTAAGTGAGAATATCCAGATATTCATGCATATTTAGGGAGCGTTGGTTTTGCAAGCTTGCTGTGACCATGCGCCGATAAGCAAAAAAAGGCACTGCTACTGACTGTGATTCATTGGATGACAGTCGGTGGCGGTGCCTTTTGCGTATGTATTGTTATAGAAGTCGAACCGGCTTATAGCACGTCTTCTATATAGATGCTACCGTCTTCGAGGTGCTTCCAGTAGATGTGGGTGCCGTCGATGAGCATGTAGCTGCGTGGGCTTTCTTGCTTTGGAATGGTGGTGGAGCCCGGGTTCATGGTGCGGTGGGTGTCGTGATGGAGGTTCACCGGCACGTGGGTGTGGCCGTGGAGAAGAATGGTGCGTGGGTTTGCGATTTTTGGCAGATTTTGGTCGTTAAAGTGGTGCCCGTGGGTCATGTAGACGGGGGTGCCTTCGATGTAGAGGTAGGCATAATCTGCCAAGCAAGGGAAGTCGAGCATCATTTGGTCAACCTCGGCTTCACAGTTGCCACGAACGCAGAGGATTTTGTCCGCCATGGCGTTTAAGAGGGCGGCGACTTCCTTTGGTGCGTATGCTTCTGGCAGGTCGTTGCGTGGGCCGTGGTAGAGAATGTCGCCGAGGAGTACGAGAACATCAGCTTCTTCTGCTTGGAAGCGTTCAAGAAGGTCACGGGTGCAGGCAGCACTGCCGTGAATGTCGGATGCAATTAAATATTTCATGGTAGAGAATCCTTTCTTAGCAAGTGGTGGATTTGGTGCGCAGGCATTTTAATATGAGCACCATGCCGATGAATAGTGGCACGCTCATGATGAGATACATGGTGGAAAAGCCGAGATGGTCAATCAAAAGCCCACCCAGGAGTCCGCCGACCCCAATCCCGATGTCAAAGCCGATAAAGAAGGTGCCGTTGGCAGCGCCGAAGCGATCCGATGGGGCATGCATAACGGCCAAGCTTTGCATAACGGTTTGTGCACCACCGTTTCCCATCCCATAGAGGAAGCCGCTCAAAAGAAGCAGTGGCAGGCTGTTTGCCATGCTGAGGATAATCATGGCGGAGAACATCAAAAGAAACGAAGGCATGCTTGTCGCTACCGGACCAAAGCGGTCCATGATTGGCCCAATGGCGGCACGGACAATGATGATGCCAATGGCGAAAACACTAAAGAAGAAGCCAACGTTTTTCATCCACATGGTGAGAGCATAGAGCGGTACGTAGGTGGTAATAGGCCCCATGGTAAGGGTGGACAGGCAAATGATGATGGCAGGCAAAACAGCCGTGCGTTCAATCATGGCGTTTTTATCCAAAAGCTTCCTTTGAGTGGTGTCTGTTTTCGCCACAGCTGGCTGCTTGGCAAACGGAAAGAAGAAACTCAAAATCAAGGCTGCGACCAAAACGCCCGTGCTGACGTATATCATTCCGGAAAATTCATAACGGTTCATGAGCTCAATGGCGAGAATCGGCGCGAAAGCCGGTGCCAAAGACAGAGATACGCCAAACATTCCCATCCCACGACCGACCATGTGGCGCGGAATGCTGGTGGTTGCAATGGTCGAAGTGGTGGTTGATGCAAAGCCCCAGTCAAGGCCATAGAGAAAACGCAAAAATAAGAGGAGCACAATGGATGTGGTCCACGTATGGGCGATACAGAGAAAAATAAGAATGACTGTGGTGACAAAGAAAATGGTGCGATGACCAAAGCGGTCCAAGGTTGCCCCGGCAATCGGACGTACCAGAAAAGAGCCCAAAGTGTAGAAGCTTAAGGAAGCCCCGGTGAGGGTTTGGGAAAATCCGATTTTCTGAAAATAAATAGGAAGAGCGGGTGCAACCATGTTTAGACTGAGGAACAAAAGAAAGTTTATCACGAGAATCATGACAAATGGTTTGGTCCAAAGCTTGGTGGTTGACATAAAAACAACTCCTTTATTTGATAGTGACGCAATCGCAGCACAGCGGACAGGACGCGGCAGGGAACACTGTCATTCTAGCTGATGCGCAGCATGCGTATGGTCGTAATATCCCTATAAGCGTCTTATCGTCTGTCAAGCAGACGACAATGAGAAGACACATCAGTCGTCACTATGAAAATAAAAAAGGTGCTTGTGCACCTTGGGGGTTGAAACGTTAAGCAGCTTTGTGTGGGCGGAACTTTAGCACCAGCAAGATGGCAAGCACAATGAAAATGCTAAGCATGAGATACATTGGCGCAAAGCCAAAGTAATCGCTTAAAATGCCTGCCAAGAGTGCACCGAAGCCAATGCCCAAATCAAAGCCGATAAAGAAGGTGCCGTTGGCAGCGCCGAAGCGTTCTGCCGGTGCATTCATAACGGCCAAGCTTTGCATGGTGGTTTGCGCCCCGCCGTAGCCGGCGCCGTAAAGGAAGCCGCTTGTCAAAATCATGGCAAGGTCCTTGGCAAAGGCCAACAGCAGCATGGCCAAAAGCATGCTGATAAAAGAAGGAATAGTGGCTGCCACAATCCCGAAACGGTCAACAACGATGCCGATAAAGGCACGCACCACCATAAGTCCGATGGCGTAAACGGTGAAGAAAAAACCAACATTGTGCATGCCAAGGCTCAAGGCATACAAAGGCACGTAGGTGGTAATGGCCGACATGGTAAGGGTGATACATCCCATGATGACCGATGGAAGCACCGCAGTGTGTTCAAAAAGAGCGGTCCTTCCCTTGCCGGCCTTGTTGGCAGTTGACGGGGTAACAGTGTGATGAAATGGATAGCAAAGCCCCAAAAGCGTGGCAACCACCAAAAAGGCGGTGCTAACAAAAATCATGCCCTCAAAGCCACTTTTTTCCATAAGATTGACAGCCAGCGCCGGCGCAAAGGCCAATGCCAACGACATCGAAAGGCCAAAGATGCCCATCCCGGTGCCAATCTTTTGGCGCGGAATGATATCTGTTGCCATAGTAGAAGTTGCAGTTGAGGCAAAGCCCCAGTCAAAGCCATGCACCAAACGCAACAGAAGAAGCGCAAAAATGGCGCCGGACAAGGCATAGGCATAGACCATGCCGCAAAGAATCAGCATGCTGACAAAAAAGACGGCGCGTCGACCGAATCGGTCGAGGACGCCGCCGGCGATTGGCCGCACAATAATGGAGCCAACTGTAAAAATGCTGATGCAGACCCCTGTCATGGTTTCGCTGATGCCGATGTCCTGAAAATAGATAGGTAGTGATGGATTGAGCATGTTAAAGCTCAAAAATAACATAAAGTTGATGGCCATGATAATGGCAAAGGGACGACTCCAAAGCTGCTGAGTCACGTTTCATCATTCTCCTTTTTCAGCCGTCACGTCGGCGCTGTCCTGCGTGGCCTTGGGAGCCTGCTTATCCGGACGCGGGCGCTCCATTGGGTCGAAACGGGTGAGATTATATTCGTTAATGAGCTGGACCAACTTGCTTGCATATGCCGGGTCGGTGGCATAGCCTGCTTGCTGCAACGCCCGTGCAGCCATCGCCGGAGATGCAGCGCCTATAACATCGCTGTAGTTTTCATTTTCGGTGAGCAATTCAGCATAATCTGTGAAGCAATCCTTTGGACTATTGTAAACACAGAAGCTATCGGTGATGGTTGTAGGCTCATCACTGTAATATTCTGTGGTGGAAAGGCGTACACTGCGATGGTGACCGTGTGCCTTGATACCGAAATAATTGTGATAATCAAAGGAAAGCTGAGATTCCCCAAATTGGCTTTCAAGTGCTGCCTGTGCGAGCATAACCGATGGATAGAGGCCGTAGCTCTTGTAATCTGCGGCAATCGGGCCTAGGGTATCAAAGAAATCCTTCGGATCGCCAACCTGATAGGAAACCCGTTGGGTTTGGGGCTCCTCAATTTGCTCTGTGGTACCGATGAGGTTAATGGCACAGAGCGCAAGGAACACAACAATCGCAAAGACAAAGGTGTTCATTAATGTATCGGCTGATTGATTTTTACGCTTGCTTCCCGCCTTGCCAATCGGGCGTGGCTTATTGGCGGAGGATTTATTGGTTGATGTCTGACGATGCGTACCGGTCTTTGACGCAGACGTTTTGGTGCTGCGACTTGTGGTAGCAGGTTTTTTCGTGGTGCGCTTTTTTTTGTGGGCGCCGGTCTTTCTTTTTGGAGACACGCGCACGCCTCCTCTCTCGAGAAATCTCTTAATTATACCATAAGCCCATCATTTGTGTAAACCTACCCCACATCGGTGTTGCAGAGCAGGCGCACCTAGCATAAAATAGGGAAGGACATGAACACGAAAGGAGCGATCCATTTGTCCATAGAAGAACAATTACAAACACATTTTCATATGAGTGCCAAGCACGTCGCCAACACCATTGCCCTTTTGGATGACGGCGCCACGGTGCCTTTTATTGCCCGTTACCGCAAGGATGAAACCGGCAATCTGGATGACCAGCAGGTTCGTGAATTTGCCGACCGCCTTGCGGCAAGTCGTAAGCTAGAGGAGCGCCGTGCCGATGTGCTGCGCCTGATTGCAGAGCAAAACAAGCTTACCGATGCGTTGACAGCAAAAATCGAAGCAGCCGTTTCCATGACCGAACTGGAGGATCTCTACCGTCCATATCGGCCAAAGCGCAAAACCCGTGCCAGCGTGGCTGTTGAACGTGGCTTGGCGCCTTTGGCTGATGCTTGGCGTGCCGGTGAAACAGCCGCTGCACTTATGCGCTATGCCGAAAAGCTTGCACAAGCCAACGATGAATTGGCCGATGCCGAAGCAGCCATTGCAGGTGCCTGCGACATCATGGCCGAAGCCTTGGCTGATGATGCAGACGTGCGCAAAAGCCTGCGCGATGCCCTTGCCAAGCATGGCGTGATTCATACCAAGGTCGGCAAAGAACCGAACGCCGTCTATGACAACTACCTCGATTACAGCGAACCACTTTCCGAGATGGCTGCCCATCGTGTGCTTGCCATCGGACGTGCCGAACGTGAAGGCGCATTGGCGGTAAGCTTGGAAGCAGATGAGGAAGCAGCAGTATACACCCTCTATAAGCACCTCTACAAAAAAGGCATGGCTTGGCAAGAACGCCTGCAGGAAACCTGCCGTGATAGCTACAAACGCCTGCTCAAGCCTTCCCTTGAAAAGGAGGTGCGCAAAGCACGCACACAATGGGCCGAAGAACAATCTACCGACCTGTTTAGCAAAAATTTGCGCGACCTATTGCTGCAGCCGCCGGTGCGCGGCCATGTGGTGCTGGGCTTTGACCCGGGCTATGCCAACGGTTGCAAGCTTGCCGTTATCGACCCTACCGGCAATGTGCTGGAAACAGTGGTCGTGTACCCCTTTAAGGGCAAGGGCGGCGAAAAAAGCGCAAAAGAAACCTTAGAGCGCCTGATTAACACCCACCACGTGACCTTGATTGCCATCGGAAACGGCACCGCCTCTCGCGAAAGTGAACGCCTGATAGCGTCGCTTTTGGAAGGGCGTGACGACTGTGGCTGGTATATTGTCAGCGAAGCCGGCGCCAGTGTGTACTCGGCCTCCCCACTTGCCGCTGAAGAATTTCCAAACCTTGATGCGACCCTGCGCAGCGCCGTATCTATTGCCCGCCGTGTGCAGGACCCATTGGCTGAGCTTGTAAAGATTGACCCAAAATCCATCGGCGTTGGCCAATACCAGCACGACATCGACCAAAAAATGCTTACCCATGCCTTGGATGGTGTTGTCGAAGACTGCGTGAACCATGTCGGCGTGGATCTCAATACCGCCAGCGTGTCCCTTTTGTCCCATGTAGCCGGCGTGAACGGCACCTTGGCGAAAAACATCGTTTCCTACCGCGATGATAACGGCAGCTTCCGTACCCGCAAAGCCCTGCTGAAGGTGCCAAAGCTGGGACCGAAAACCTTTGAACAATGTGCGGGCTTTTTGCGCATTGCCGAAGGCGATGAGCCCTTGGATAACACACAGGTGCACCCGGAAAGCTATGGAAAGGTGCGCGAGCTTGCTACCATGCTTGCCTGTGAGCCATCTCCGAGCTTGGCGCAAAAAGCACGCGAAGCCTTTACCATCAAAGAACTGGCGCAAAAGCTCGCGCTTGGTCCGGCAACCCTATCGGATATTTTGGATGCCCTCGAAAAACCGGGCCGTGACCCGCGCGAAGACCTGCCACAACCGGCATTGCGTCATGACCTGCTTTCGATAGAGGACCTTGAACCCGGCATGGAGCTTGACGGCACCGTAACAAACATTGCCGCCTTTGGCGCCTTTGTGGACATCGGTCTGCACGAAAACGGTCTGGTTCATATTTCCCAGCTCTCTGACCGCTTTGTCAAAGACCCGCTCACCGTTGTGCGTGTGAGCCAAATCGTGCGTGTGCGCGTGCTCGAAGTAGACCTCAAACGCCACCGCATCAGCCTTACCATGAAAGGCGTACAGCAGCCCGAATAACAAACAAGCATCTCACAGCATTCGTGAATACAAAACAAGGCCGACGGCGCATTGCCGTTGGCCTTATGTTATGTAATGCGATAGTGGTTTTTGTGACGAACCATCTAAAAATGGGCAACAAAAAAGCGCTCGGTTGGAGAGCGCTTTCTTGTTTTTTGCTTTTTTGAAAATAATAAATTTGGAGGTAGGGGTGTGTCAAAAAAACATGGCGGCGTGTTATGACACCTTTTGTATGTTGTTTAGCAAGGAGGGGGCGGCCATCCACAGTGGCGACATACCGGGATGTTCCTCACTTGCTATAGTCTTATCATACAACAAACAATTAGCACTCGCAAGATGTGAGTGCTAATTGTTACAAAATCGTGGCATTTCATTCTGTATTTTGAAAAGCGATGATTGCTACAAAAAAACACCCACATCGGCGGGTGTAAAAATCGAATTATTGGGCAATCATGCTATCATACCAAGCGTTGGCATCGTCGTAATTGTTGCAAACCACTTCCGCTTCTTTGCAGATGGCAGCGACTTCGTCGGCGTCGTGCTCGTGGTCGAGCATAGCGATGGTGTGGATGCCAATGCGGTTGGCGGTGGCGATTGGGCCCAGGGAATCCTCGAACATCCATGTATCATCGGCAGCGGTGCCCAAGGCCTTGCGTGCAAGCTCGATTAAGGTTGGTTCGGTTTTACCAAGGCCGAGATCGAAGCCACAGTAGAGGTCTTTGAAGCAGTGGCGAATGCCAGTGCGGGTGAGCAGGGCATCGGCGAGGGCTTTCTCGTTGTTGGTCACGAGTACCATCGGGATCCCGGCGTCATGCAGGCGCATGACAAAATCATAGGCGCCTTCCTTTAGCGTGGCAACGTCGGTATAAATGCGATTGGCGGCGGCACTCCAGCTTTTCAACACGTCATCCGGAGTAACATCGAGGTGATAGTATTCACAAACAAAGGTAGCGGAATCCTTCATGCTCATGGCGTGAATTTTGCTGCCGACGACGCTTTCATCGACATCATAGCCGAAGGAACGGATGTAGTTTGGGATGATTTCTTTCCAATATTGAATGGTGCTGGCAAGGGTGCCATCCATGTCAAACAATGCGCCTTTAATCATGGGTTAATGTGTCCTCCTCTGATAATTGTTGGATGCGAAAGCCGTCTATGCAATCTGTCGGGGTGATGGCAGAGAGGGCGTCAAACATGGCCACGCGGAAGCTTGCAGTGGCATGGGAGCCTGCTTGGGCAAGGGCACGATCTCCGGCCATGCACATGAGGGCAATGGCGGCAGTGGTTGCGACTAGGGTGTCTTGGGGATAAGCGGCGATGAAGGCGGCAACCAGACCGGTTAAGGTACAGCCGCTGCCGGTGACACGAGTCATCATTTCGTTGCCGCCGTTTACGATAAAGGTGCGGGTACCATCGCTGACAATGTCGCGTGGCCCACTAATGGCGATGATTGTGTGATGGTGCTTGGCCAAGGATTGTGCAAGCTTGGTGGCGGCTTCAAAGCCGCGTGGATCCTCAAGGTCTGCGCTTGAGGCGTCAACGCCACCGGCATCGGTAGAAAGCCCGGCCAAGGCCTTGATTTCGCTGATGTTTCCGCGAATTGCGGCAACCGGTGCTGTTTGCAAAAGGGCGTTTATTTGGTGGTGGCGCAAGGGCGATGCACCAATGCCCACCGGGTCAATTACGACCGACTTGCCCAGATGATGCGCGTGGGCACTGCCCTTGAGCATGGCTTCACGTTGGTCACCGGCAGTGGCGCCGAGGTTACAGAGCATGGCGTCAGCACCGGCGACAATATATTCAATTTCTTCTGGCGCGCTTGCCATTACGGGACGGGCGTCAATCGCCAACAGGCCGTTGGCCACATCATTAACAGTCACAATATTGGTGATGCAGTCCACCAACGGGTGGATGCGCTGCACAGCCGCCAACGCTTCGGCGAATGGCCGGCGTGCGCTTTTATCTAAAAAGGCTGGATTCAAAGAAAAGCCTCCCTTGTTCAGTAGTATCGAGCATTATTATTTTAAGTCAAGCGCAACCCCATTGCAAGGCTTGTGTGGCTTGCGCCGGGCCTGTAATGGGGCTATACTAAAGAGAGGCTGTTGAATCAATGGACATACACGAGGGGGTGTATCAATGCAAAAATTTTACAGATGGGGATTTTATCTCTTTGGCTTGTGTGCTCTTGGCTGGCTGGCAGGCTATGTGACCAATCAAGGGGCAATTTCGGCGCTGAGTATTGCCATGGCGATGGTTATCTTGATTGTGACTGAAGTGGTAGAATACCGCCGCAGCAACAAAAAGGTGCATCTCATTGTTCCGGGTATTGCGTTAATTGGGGCGGCATCATTTTTCTATATGCTTTCTAATTAGCATATGAAAAGCAATGCGACCAAATATACGCCGTGTTGTTTGGAATAAGCTGTTACGAAAAAAAGGAGTATGAGAATGAAATCACGTGGTTTGAGAATAGGCATAAGTAGTGTCAATCTTGTATGTTCGATCGTTGCATTGGTAGCGACCATTACCGGCAATATTGTGGTAGGCATCGTTTTCCTTTGTGCTTCCTGTTTGATGTCTTTGGCGGTTAGCGTATTGCGCCATCGTGCGGGTCAACGTTGGATGATGGGCTTTGCTTCAGCTGCTTTAGCCGGATTTAGTTGCCTGCTGAACGCAAAAAGAATAAAATCGCGAAAAAACTAAAATAAGGAGAAACATCGTCTTTTCGGAAGGCGATGTTTTTTTGTGCGTAGATTAATTCTTCACAACGATAAGAAGGGGGCGAGGTCAGTGAAAACGATGATTTTTTCGGCTTGAAAAGGAGTACGGTTGGGCATGTGCGGCTGTTATAACGAAGCACACAATTTTAATGCCATAGAAAAAGCGCCCTGCTTCGGCAAGTGCCAAGGCAGAGCGCTTTCGTATCAATAGGGAAAATCAATCTTCAATGCAAGCGAAGAGATCGGCATCATCGTCATCGTCGGAAACGGTGTTATTCACAACGCTTGTGGTGGTGTCTTTTTCTTCTTCTTGTTCGGCTTGAGTTTTTTCAAGCTTTTCCGCGATTTTGTCTTTCATTGAAATCTCTCCTTATGGTTGTTATATACAAACGGCTTGTGCCGGTTGTTTACTCGTTAATGTCCATGGTGTAGGTCGGGCGCGTTGGGCGTGGGGCCGGTGCCATGGTTGGAATATCCGTATAGTCCAAAGTAAAGAGGTCTTCAAGGTCATCCATGGTAAGACGACTGATGGCGCTTTCTTCAGAGGTGATGACTGCATCTGAAAGCGCTTGCTTCTTTTCTTTGAGCTTGAGGATTTTTTCCTCGATGGTGTTTTTGGTAATCAAGCGAATGACATGGACGCTATTTTTTTGACCAATGCGGTGGGTACGGTCGGTGGCTTGGTTTTCCACGCTTTGGTTCCACCATGGGTCGTAGTGAATAACGGTGTCGGCGCTGGTGAGGTTTAAGCCGATACCACCGGCTTTAAGAGAAATGAGGAACACCGGAATATGCTCTTCATTAAAACGGTTTACCAGTGCCATGCGCTCGCTGCTTTTTGTCTTGCCGGTCAAGGTGAGGTATTCGATGCCGCGTTTTTCAAGCTCCGGCATAATCATATCAAGCACACTGGTGAACTGGCTAAAGACGAGCATTTGGTGACCGGCGGAGGCGCGGTCTTCAATCACTGACATGCAAAGGCTGAGCTTTGCAGATGGTTTATCAAAACCGTCCAAGAAAAGCGCCGGGGAGCAGCAGACCTGACGCAAACGCATGAGGAGCGTCAGCACACGCACGCGTGCTTGTCCCGCCGGATGGTTGGCAATTTCTTCAATAAAGGTCTTGTGACTGAGGGCGAGCTGCGTATGGTAAATACGGCGTTCTTCTTCGCTGAGCTCGGCATAGAGAACGGTATCAATTTTATCCGGCAGCTCGGTGAGCACATCGTTTTTGATACGGCGTAGCACAAACGGCGAAATTTGGCGTTTGAGTTGGGCCAAGCGAGTGGTGTCCTCATAGCGGGTGATTGGCACCTCATAGAGGTTGCGGAATTCGCGCCAGCTGTGGAGATATCCCGGCAAGCAAAAGTCCATGATGCTCCAAAGGTCGGCCAAGGAGTTTTCGATTGGCGTCCCGGTGAGGGCAAAGTGGTGCAGGCCGTTGAGGCTTTTGAGACTCTTGGTGTTTTGGGTATAGCTGTTTTTGATGTACTGACCTTCATCGGAAATGATGGAATCAAATTGATAATTTTGGTACATCGGTGCATCACGGCGCAAGGTTGCATAGCTGGTGAGAATGACGGTTCCTTCCGGAATGTCGGTGAGCAGGGCCTCGCGTTCCTTTTTGCTGCCGACAATGATGCGGTAGTTCAAGGTTGGTGCGAAACGATTGAGCTCGGCTTCCCAGTTATAGATGAGGGATGTCGGCATGACAATAATAGAGCGTGCCTTTGGATTTTCCTCGTGCTGATGCAAAAGGTAGGCGATGGTTTGGAGGGTTTTCCCCAATCCCATATCATCGGCCAAAATTCCGCCGAAGCCCAAACGTGCTAAACGGGTGAGCCATTGATAGCCTTGCATTTGGTAGCTGCGAAGGGTGGCTTTGAGCGCTTGTGGCACCGGTGTTTCTTGGGCGCTGCCTTGGGTCAGCTCTTGTGCGAAAGCCTGGAAGGCTTCGCGACGGTTAAAGACTACGTCACAGGCATCCTCGTCAAAAGCGTCCAGGGTGAGGGCACGGTAGAGCGGAAGCTCAACCGGCTCATCGTCTTCTAGCGCTTTGAGCGGAATGCCACAATCGCTCAACAGGTCGTTAACGGCAGCAATCTGTGGATTGATAATGTCGATATAGGTATCATCGGTAAGACGAATGTATTTTTTGCCGGCACGGTAGGCTTTTAATACCTCCAAGAACACCTCGCGGCCGTAAACTTTTTCGTCAAAGGAAAGCTCGAGTATCCCATGGGTGATGTTTGCCGTCATGTGTGGTGCCATGGCGCGCTTTGGCTGAACCTTGGATAGGGTGTTTTCAATATCAATTTCCGCCAATGGCATAAGCTCCGGCAAGCCATCGTGGAGAAAATCATAGATGGCATCCTCGCCAACGAGAAGCCATTCATCCTCGTTAACAGAGAAACGATATTTATCGAGAAGCGCCGCAAAGGCGTTTTCTGCATCAATGTCACGCAAAAGGTGCGGTGGAATATCATCCGGTAGGAGCGGATTAAAGCTCGTTTGCCCATAATGAAAACGCAGGCGACCGCGAATGGTGTTGCACTGTGGATAATCCAAGGTTAGCCGAACCGCCAATTCGTTGGCAATGTGGTCCTTAAGCAGGCTTGGATCGATTTGTAAATCAACGTAAGGTGCTACCTGAGGCACCACACGTGCCATAAAGCGGGTCAATTGGTCATCGTTCAAAACAAGGGCGTTGTCGGCCTTGTTTACGGTTATAAGAAGCGGCAGCACATGCTGTTGGTAGCCCTCGCTTGGGCGCAGAATGGCATCATCGTTGTAGAGATAGCTAAGACGATTGTTGGAAAAAATCTTGTAGTTGTCCATGCTCACGCCGAGCAAATATTCATTGCCGGAGCGTGCCACAACCTGAACAACGGTTTCCGGGGTGCGGTTTTGCATCCTCAAGCGCCCGGTGGTGCCATCCTTGCGATGGCTGTTGATTTCTCCGCCATGGTCAGCCACATAGTCAAAAAGTTGGTCAAACTGATTGTGGCTCAAATGCAAATAACGCCCAACCTTTGGCAAACCGTCCAGATTGGAATTGTTGCCGTAGGTGAGCCAATCGAAGGCATTGTCGATAAGATTCAAATAAAATTGACTCGGCTGGTCAAAGTTGTCACGCTTGTGCTCAAGCATCAGCTGCTTGCCGTAGGTGACGGTATCGCCGTGGAGTAAATGGGTGTAGAAGGTGGAAAGGCTTTTTAAGATGTAGGCCTTCTTTGGTGAAGCCACATGAAATTCCAAGCTAAAATAATTGTTGTACGGATCAAAATCTAAGGTTGGAATGAGCGAGGCCTTGGGCTCTTTGGTAATGCCGGTGCCATCCGGTGAGAAGTCTACCTTTGGTTCATAGAGCGCCAAAAGCTCCGCAACGGCACCCTCGTCACTTTTGGTAGCGGTTGGCACTAAAATATCGGACAGAGCACGCACGAGCGCCGCCAAATGCTTGCAAAGCGTGGTGGTGTTGTCGCTGCAGGTGCAGTGAAAATTCAAAAGATGTTCGCCGCGCATGACTAAAAACGGTTTTTCCCCATCAACCTCGGCATCGGCCATGATCGTCGAAGAATACGGCAACGTACTGCCCACCACATGGTCAACAGAGTTAATCTTGATATGTTGAACCTTGCCCAGCTGATAATACGCTAGGCCTTGGCTGATGACAGACTTGTCTTCGGTATAATCATAAATAAGATCGCGTATCGACATAAACGCGGAGCCCTCCTTTTTTTGTGCATTTTAGTATTATAGCACAAATGTGGTTTTATGGTGCGACATAATCCGACATTTTTTCCGGCAAATGTTGGTGTTATTTTGTTCAAACGGACGGCGCTTGAAGGGATTTTTCTTACTGTGTATAATATTATGCGCAATGGTGTTGGCAATTCTTAACACTTTCAAAATAAAACGTAACCGTCAGCACATCCTTTGCGCCGGCAAAGGGTCTATAATGACAACGACATCTAAGAGGAGGAAAACGAGTGGAGTTTGTGAGCTTGGCAAGTGGTAGCAAGGGGAATTGTTACTACCTGGCGTCAAACGAAGGCGCGTTTTTGGTCGATTGCGGCATCAGCATGAAGCGTATCGAGCAAGGCGTGGCAGCATTGGGAAAAGGTGGCATGGATGCCATTCGTGGGATATTGTTGACCCATGAGCACCGCGACCATATCGCCGGACTTGGCCCTGTTTTGCGCCGTCACCACATTCCGGTGTACGGTACCCGCGATACCTTGGACGCCTTGGAAGAAAAGGTCATTGGGAAGGTTGACCGCCATTTATTTTATGCGCTTGACGACGAAGTATTGACACTTGCCGATTTTCACATTTCTTACAGTCGCGTGAGTCATGATGCAGCCGATCCGGTGGGCTACCAAATCACCTGGCAAGACAAAAAAATCGGCATGCTCACTGACAGCGGCGTGCTTTCGGATGAAAACATGAACGCACTATACGACAGCGACATTCTTTTAATAGAAGCCAATCACGATGTTGACATGCTTCGTGACGGTCCCTATCCCTATTATTTGAAGCAGCGCATTGGGGGTCGCTTCGGACATCTATCCAACAGCAACTGTGCCCAAGCATTGCCGGAAATAATGAGCGCGCGTACCAAGCATGTGGTGCTTGCCCATTTGAGTGAGCAAAACAATTTGCCGATGTGCGCTTACCAAACCGTATGTGACGCACTGGCTGCTCATTTGCCAAAAGGGCACGCGGTGGATGTGCATGTGGCTTCTCAAAAAACGCCACTGGCACTCTCCCTCCCATCCTTGACATAAAAATTCTAGTGAAGGAGTTGTTTTTATATGGAAAACAACCAATATCCCAACAATCAAACGCCAATGGACGGACAACACGTTCAACCAAACGAGTCGGTAGAACCACATTACGTGCGCATTGAAGAGGCGCAAGCAGCAGCGGTGAATAACCCGACAGAAAATGCCAATCCTATGGCAGAGCCGGTTGGCGCACCGTATAAAAATAAGGTGCTCGACGAAACAAGGGTGCATCAAGCACAGACGGTTGATACATCGCTGTTTGCAGGTGATGTGACCCACGAAATCCCAACGACGGAGGCTACCGATAACGGGGCTTCTCAAATTAATGCCATGCCGGTGGGCGAAGCTACGTCAAATGGTCATCAGGAAGACGGTCAACAGCCGGTGGGGGCCGCTCAGGTTCCGAATGGTGCAAGCGTGCCACCAAAGCAACCGGTGGGCAAAACCAAGCGAAAAAAACACAGTAATTTTTGGAAGTTTGTTGCAGTACTGTTGATTGGCGCCTTGGTCGGCGGCGCTGCCGGTGGTGTGGCAGGCTATGAAATGGGTGGCGGCACGAAAAATGTGGCGCCTGTCGTGACAACAGAAGAACTCAAGGACGCACCAAAGGACGCCAATGGCAATTTGAGTGTTTCCACCATTGCACAACACGCCATGCCTGCCGTTGTAAGCGTGTACAATATGGCCAATGTTAACCAAAGCATGTTTGGTGCAATCATGGGCGATGACAACCAATCCGGCAGTGGAACCACCGCACAAGGCTACGGCTCCGGTGTTATTGTTAGCGCCGATGGCCTTATCGTGACCAACTATCACGTTATTGAAGACTCTGACAGTGTTGTTGTAACCACTGACGATGACAAAGAATACGAAGCAAAGGTGCTCGGTACCGATGCATCTTTGGACTTGGCAGTGCTCAAGATTGAAGGCGAGGATTTCCCTTATGTGGACATTGGCGATTCCAATCAAATTAAGGTCGGGGATTTGGCAGTTGCCATTGGGAACCCATTGGGCAGTGAATTTGCAGATACCGTTACTGACGGGATTATCAGCGGTGTGGACCGAAAAATCTCCAGCGAAAACGGGGATTTGGGTTTGATTCAAACCAATGCTTCCATTAACAGCGGTAACAGTGGCGGTGCACTTTTGAACGGACAGGCTCAGCTGATTGGCATTAACTCCATGAAGATTCAATCCAGTGGCATGAACTCGGTTGAAGGGATGGGCTTTGCCATTCCTTCCAATACCGTCAGTGAGTTTGTAAACAGCGTCAAGGACGGCTCCCACACCAAAAACAGCACCAAGAAAGCATGGCTTGGGATTACCGGTTACAGTATGAATGAAAGCATTGCTCGTCAATTGGGCACCGATCAAAACACCGGGATTCTGATTGCCGGTGTAACCGAAGAAAGTCCGGCGGCGGAAGCCGGGCTCGAACAAGCCGATATCATTATCGGTGCAGACGGCAGCAACATCGAAACCTTTGACGACCTGTCGGCTATTCTCAAAAACAAACAAGCCGGTGATAAAATTGAACTCACCGTGATTCGCCAAGGGCAAACCGGGAAGGTAAGCGTTACCTTGGGCATTCAGCAATAAACAACGTTCAACAATACGGGCACAGTCAATCCATCATTGACCGCGCCCGTTGTTTCATATTACACTGTTTATTAGTAACTACTAAAAGTAAAGGGGTTTATTTATAACATGATTATTTTCTATCAAATTCCTGATGACGAAACTGCCGTACGCCTGCGCAAGATTATTGAGGAAGAAAAAATTGAACACATGTATGTGGAAAAGGAAGTAGCCGGCCAAACCATCGGTGCGCTTTTTGCCGGCGATTTGACCGAAAACCCACATCACGACCCAACCTTGCCAATCGACCCGGCAGTTATCTTTAATGCAGCGGATACCTCTCAAGAAGAAGCTACTGCATTGCTCGATAAGTTCCATCAAAATGATATCGTGTTCGGTTATCCAATTTATGCGGACGACAGCATCATGAACGTACCGTTGGGCGATGTGCTTGTTGGTCATTGTGATTACCAAAGCTTCCTTAACAAGCTCAACTTCCTGCAACAAATGATTGACGGCTGCGCTGCGCTTAAAGAAGAAAAGTACGACCAAGACAAGTGGAGCGACCTCAAGATTACCTTGGCCAATGCCAATGCATTCCTCGAAGCCATCGTAAGTGCAACCGACAGCGAATTTGACCAAGTGAATATCAACGACATCGATAAGCATATCGCCGGTCTCCAAAATGCTATGAAGAAACTGCTCGGCTAATGAAATTTTTTATTTGATTCTTGTTTTTTATGTTTTAATTGAAGGGAACCTACACCATGTTAAGTTTAACCAAGCTTCTTACAGGCGACACTTACTATGGGGACGATTTGCGCTACACACCGGCAAGCAAGAACGCTAAAAACGGCGTTTCCGAAGGACGCGGACCCGTAGTGAGTTGGAATTATACACGTACCTGTAACCTCAAGTGCCGCCATTGTTACTCTAGCTCCGAAGCAAAGACCTATGATAATGAATTGTCTACAGATGAAGCCTTGGCTTTGATTGACGATTTGGCAGATTTTAATGTGCCAACGATATTGTTTTCCGGCGGTGAACCGCTCATTCGCAAGGACTTCTTTACTTTGGCAGCTCATGCACGAGAAAAAGGGATTCGTGCAACCTTGTCTACCAATGGGACATTGATAACGCCGGAGGTGGCGCAAAAAATCAAAGACCACGGTATTGGGTATGTCGGCATCTCCATTGACGGGGTGCGCGAAGTAAATGATGATTTTCGTGGTGTAGAAGGGGCCTATGACCGCGCCCTTGAAGGCATTCGCAATTGCCGTGCCGTGGGTCAGCGTGTCGGACTCCGTTTTACCATCAATAAGGCAAATATGAACTATGTATCTGATGTTCTCGATTTGCTCGAAGAGGAAGGCATTGACCGTATTTGTTTTTATCATTTGGTGTATTCCGGACGCGGAGAGGCCATCATGCATGACGACCTTTCCGCGGAGGAAACACGTGCCGTTGTAGACCTCATTATTGATCGTGTGCTTGATTTTGATAAGCGCGGTGTCAAAAAAGAGGTACTGCTCGTGGACAACCACGCTGACGGCCCTTATATGTATTTGAAATTCCGTGAAAAGGATCCGGAACGTGCCAAGTATATCTATCGCTTGCTTCGCATTAATGGCGGCAACCGTTCCGGGATTGCGTTCTCCAACATTGACAACGAAGGCAATGTTCATCCGGATCAATTTACACAGCATCACACCTTGGGCAACGTGCGTGAGCGCAAGTTTGGCGATATTTGGTGTGATACCTCTATTCCACTTTTGGCAGGACTCAAGGACCGCAAGGCATTGCTCGATGAAAAATGCCGTGCCTGCAGCTGGCTTCATATTTGCAACGGTAATTTCCGTGCTCGCGGCGAAGCGGTGACCGGAGATTTCTGGGGCTTTGATCCGGCATGCTACTTGACTGACGAAGAACGTGCCATTCCGGCACCGGAGGAAGACCAATGAATATTATGAGCTGGAACACCACCAATGCCTGCAACCTTTATTGCAAGCATTGCTATCGTGAATCAGGCAAGCAAGCCGAAGGAGAGCTTTCTACCGCAGAAGGCAAAAAGCTCATTGATGAAATTGCCAAGGCGGGTTTCCATATTATGATTTTTTCCGGCGGTGAACCCTTGACCCGTCCGGATATTTATGAGCTGATTGCCCATGCCCGTGAAGTGGGATTGCGTCCTGTATTAGGCTCTAATGGCACTTTGATTACGCCGGAGGTGGCGCTTCGCTTAAAGGAAGCAGGACTGATGGCAGCAGGGATTAGCTTGGACAGCTTGGACCCACAAAAGCATGATGCGTTGCGTGGCAAAGAGGGCGCTTGGGAAGCGGCGGTACAAGGCATGAAAAACTGTCGTGAAGCCGGATTAGGCTTTCAAATCCACACAACCGTGATGGATTGGAACGAAGGCGAAATCACCGATATGATGGATTTTGCCGTGGAAATCGGTGCCCGTGCCCATCATATTTTCTTCCTTGTGCCAACCGGACGCGGTGAAGACATCGTTGATATGGCACTAGATCGCAAAGCCTATGAAGAGGTGCTCACACGTATCATGACCAAGGCCAAGGATGTGCCAATTGAAGTAAAACCAACCTGTGCGCCACAGTTTATTCGTGTGTCAGACAAGGTGGGCTATAAGCATCGTTTCTCCAAAGGCTGCTTGGCCGGTATTAGCTATTGCATCATCAGCCCAAAGGGCGATGTGCAACCATGTGCGTATATGAAGATGGAAATCGGAAATGTGCGAGATTTGCCGTTTGATACCATTTGGGCGGAAAATGAAACCTTCCAAACTTTGCGTACCATGCAATACGGTGGTGAATGCGGTACCTGTCAATACGATAGCAAGTGTGGCGGTTGCCGTGCCCGTGCGGCCTATTACCACAAGGGTGACTATATGAGCGCCGACCCATTGTGTATTCGCAACAAGGAATAGGAGCATGACAATGTATGAATTAGACGCCATTGACCGTAAAATATTGATGATTCTTCAACGTGGGATAGCGATTACGGCCCGTCCGTACCAAGCGATGGCCGATGAAATCGGCGGGGAAGTGACCGAATCCGATGTCATTTATCGCATTGACCGCATGAAAAAAGAAAACATCATCCGCCGTATGTCCGGATTTTTTGATTCTCGCATGCTTGGCTATCAATCCATGCTTGTGGCAGTGAAGCCAAAAGCCGGAGATTTTGACGAAGCGGTGGCATTTATTAACCAATATCCCGGCGTGACCCACAACTATGAACGCAGCCATGAATACAGTATTTGGTTTACAATCATTGCCATTAATCAACCGACCTTGGATATGATTCTTGACCAAATCGAAGCATGTGGCTACGTGCAGGATATGATGCGCTTCGAAATGAGTGAGCGCTTCAAAATTGATGTCACCTTTGATGTAGAAAAAGAAGGAGGGCTAGACCATGGCCAATCCGGTCACTGAAACTGAAAAAGCCATCGTGCGCGCCTTGCAGCAGGATTTACCGCTGGTGCCGGAGCCTTATCGCGTTGTGGCGGAATCGCTCGGAATGACCGAGGAAGCACTTTTGGATGGCATCCAAGGCTTGATGCGAAAGGGACAACTCAAACGCATCTCCATCGCCCTACGCCACAAAAATGTTGGCTACAAGGTGAATGTCATGGTTGTATGGGATGTGCCGGACGATCGTATTCATGATGTTGGCATGCGGGTGAGTGCACATCCGGCGGTGACGCATTGTTATAAGCGCAACCGCAGTGAAAAATTCCCATATAATTTCTACACCATGGTGCATGCTCGTAGCGACGAAGAATATAACCAAGTAATTGCCGAATTGGTTGAAATCATTGGCAGCGAAGTGCCCCATGACGTATCCTTTGAAGGCTTGCGCAGCATGCGCGAGCTCAAAAAGGTCGGCATGAAGTACTTCCTTGAAAAACCGGAAGATATGATTGAAGAATAAGAAAGCGTGTTCTCTCACATATAGAGAGAACACGCTTTTTGTTATTATTTGAAAAGAGATGGCTATTGAAAAACGTCACGAAAGAGTGTATTATCCAATATGAACGTTGTTCATATTGGAGGCATGATAATGAATAAAAACGCAACCTCGCGCGAAGAAATCTTGCGTGTAGGAAAAGGATTGCTTTTAGAAGGTGGGCCGGATGCGGTCAGCATGCGTGCGGTGGCAAGTGGTTGCCAAGTGGCCGTGGGCGCCCTCTATAATTATTACCCTTCCAAAGGGGTCATGCTGAGTGCCTTGATTGTGAATATTTGGGAGGACGTTTTCGAACCGTTTACGGCGGTAGAATCCTATCCGAGCTTTATTGCTGCGGTAGAAGCCCTGTTGGATGCGATTGGCACAACCGGCGCACGCATGCCCGGATTTTTGCAAAGCCATGCCCTTCCATTTGCTAGTGGCGAACGTGCCCAAGGCCGTGGCGCCATGCATGCATACTTTGATGTGTTGGAACGTCATCTCTTGCGTGCCTTGGACGAGGACTCCAACATTCGTGAAGGCGTGTTTGACAACGGACTGTCAAAGCTTGAATTTGTGACCTATATCATGACACTGACCATTGCAAGTCAGCATCAATCGAGAGGCAGCAAGCAAGCGATGCTTGCTTTTATCGGAAACAGTATCTATTAAATAAAAATAGACAAAGGAGAATCCATCATGGTAAAGAAAAGAACATTATTATTACTAGCATGCTTGGTTTGGTTTGCAGCCGGATTTAACATTGCCCGAATCGGCATTACTTCATATGGCGACTATGTTACATTTGTGCATGCCATTGAATCAGTAGTGGTCTTTATCCTCTTTTGGCGCATGTTTTCAAAGCTCGTTAGCAAGCATACACACCGCATTCATCACTTTGAAAAAGAACGCCAAGCTTTCTGGCGCTTCTTCGATGCCAAATCCTTTTTGATTATGGCATTCATGATGAGTGGCGGGATGACCATCCGTTATGCGGAATTAATGCCGGAAGTATTTATTGCCGTATTCTACACCGGCTTGGGCATTGCCCTCACCTTTGCAGGCATTTACTTTGGCATTAACTACGTGTGCTACCATAAATACCAAGAAGATATTTAATGGGTTATATATGAATAACGCCCGCATTGTCTGTGGTTGGACGATGCGGGCGTTGTGTTTTTATATTATTTGCAAGCGTTTTCACGTTTGAGACGCTGCTTTTCTTGGCGGGTGGTGATAATGTGGCGAATGGTCATTTTTGGTTCGACAAAAAGCATGCGTGGACCACTGAAGCGCATGACGGTGCGAATTTGTTCGCGCATATCCGGGCGGTAGCAGTGGACACGGCAATTGGCGCAGAAGGTTTTGTTTTCCATGAATGGGCAATGGTCGCTACGTGTGTGGGTGTAGCGTTCGAGGGCTTCACATTGAGGACAGAGACCCTCTTTGGTGTGATGAACCTTTTTGCAATATAAATGAATCATCTTGCTGACGACGTTTTTTTCTTCGGCACGTTTTTGTTCGATATCGGTCATGGGTATCCTCCTTGTGTATAGTGATTCTAGTATAGAAAGATTTAGCGGGTGATGCAAGGCGTGAATTCCGCCGGAAAAGAATTGTAACCAAGTCGCAAAAAAGTTATACTGGATAATAGATGGAATAGCCGAAGCCATGGCTTCGGAGCGTGATTATCAAAAAAGATGAGTGTTAATGAAAGGAGTTTATCATGGAACCATTTGCATTTAGTTTACCAACCAATTTAATTATGGGGAAAGAACGTTACGACGAAGTCGGCGAACACTGTGCCAAGCTTGGCAAGAAGGTGCTTTTGCACTACGGTGGCGGCAGCATCAAGAAAAACGGTGTGTATGACCGTGTGGTAGCGTCTCTCAAGGCAGCAGGCGTGGAATTCGTGGAACTCGGCGGCGTGAAGCCAAACCCTCGTATCGAACTCGTGCGTGAAGGCGTTGAACTTTGTAAAAAGGAAGGCGTGGATATGATTCTTGCCGTTGGTGGCGGGAGTGTTATCGACAGCGGCAAGGGGATTGCGGTCGGCGCACTCAGTGATGTGGATATTTGGGATTATTATTGTGGGAAGGTTGTTGCCGATAAGGCGCTTCCTGTGGGTGTTGTGCTCACCATTCCGGCAGCCGGCAGTGAATGCAGTCCGGTAACGGTTGTGACCAAGATGGATACCCACGACAAGCGTAGCTTCCACAATAATTTAATCATTCCTCGTTTTGCAATTGTGGCACCGGATGTATTTACCTCCTTGCCAAAAAATCAAATCGCCAATGCGACTATTGACGTTATCAGTCATACCTTGGAACGTTTCTTTAGTGACAGCACCGGTGTGACCTTGATGGATCGCTTCTGTGTTGCAACGGTGGAAAATGCGATGCAACAAGGGCTTTATCTCTATGACCATCCGGATGATGTGGATGTTTGGGCGGATTTCGCACTGACAGCGACTGTTGCGCAAAACGGCTTCCTCGGTCAAGGACGTGTTGAAGACTGGGGCACCCACGGGATTGGGCATGAAATGAGCTCCTTCTATGATATGGCACACGGTGCCAGTCTTGCCATTGCTACTCCGGCATGGATGCGCTATGTATCCAAAGAAAAACCGGCACGCTTTGTGCAATTTGCGCGTGAAATTATGCATATCTATGTGCAGGACGAACAGCGCGCCATCGAAATGGCCATTAAGGACTTTGAAGCATTCTGCCATCGCTTAGGGTTGGCAACCACCTTGACTGAAGCCGGCATTCCTGATGCAGACATCAAGGAAATGGCAAAGAGCGTGGTAAAATATCGCAGTCGTGGTCAATTTAAGGTGCTTAACGAAGCCGATTGCTTGGCTATTTACGAACTCGCTCTTTAAGATTACATGAAATAAAGGGGTCATTGCCAAGCGATGGCCTCTTCTTTTTGCACGAAGGATGCTTGCCGGTGCAGTAAGTGCCAAAATAACAACATACAGCCATGACGCCCACAAAGGAGGCTCATTGATATGACCCAACCACAAAAAAATTCACCGCTTCATAGTGCCATTTTGCTCTTAACGGCCACCATTTGGGGGCTTGCCTTTATTGCGCAAAGTGTGGCCATGGATTATATTGGTCCGCTTACCTTTGCCGGTGCGCGAAGCATACTCGCCGTTTTGGCGCTGACACCGGTGGTGCTTGTTCTGCGCAGTCGCGGTACAGTAAAAATGCCTCGTGAAACAGGCTGTGACCGCAAAAGCTTTTTCGTAGGCGGTATTGTTTGCGGTACCTTTTTGTTTATGGGCATGGCCCTGCAACAAATAGGGCTGGTCTATACCACCGTTGGTAAGGCGGGCTTTATTACCACGTTTTATGTGGTGCTTGTGCCGTTGATGGGGATGTTTTTGGGGCGACGAGTAGGCGGACGTGTGTGGCTAGCGGTTGGCTTTGCGGTGGTGGGGTTGTACTACCTTAGCATGAAGCCCGGTGAATTTTCTGTTGCGCGCGGTGATTTCTACGTTTTTGCAAGTGCCTTTTGCTACAGCATACAAATTATTTTCGTGGGCCGATATGTCGAAAAAATAGACGGTGTCTTGTTGAGCTATATGGAAATGGTCATGTGCGCTGTTTTAGGCGTGATGACCGCCTTTCTTTTTGAAGAACCAAATGGCGCAACCATCATACAAGCAGCCATGCCGATTATCTATGCCGGTGTCGGTTCCAGCGCCATCGGCTACACCCTGCAAATCATCGGCCAAAAAGGCGTGAACCCATCTATTGCCTCGCTGATACTGAGCCTGGAAAGTGCCATCTCCGCCATCTTTGCTTGGATTTTACTGGGTCAAATCATGAGCGGCCGCGAAATATTGGGCTGCGTGCTCATGTTTCTAGCCATCATCATCAGCCAGCTCCCGGCGGAATGGTTCTTGCGAAAGAAATAGTAAGCAGCCCACCAAGGCTTCCAACGCTTCCTACGGGAGGCGTTTTTTGTTGCGACCAAAACGGCAAGAAGGGAATACGTTTCTTTCGCTTTGCAACGAAAACGCCTTGCGTTTCAAAACGCATGCAACGAAAACAGTTTGCGTTGCAAAACGCATTGTATGCAAAAAGCCATCGCGATTTTGCGATGGCTTTGTTTGTTCTATAGCTTATTTTTTACGTTTTTTCTTGTCGCCGTTTTTCTTGCCTTTGTCGTTTTTGGTGTCGCTGTTTGTGCGTACGTCTTCCAAGATGGTTTCCATACTTTCGAGTTGGGTGGTGCCGGATTGGGCCATCATTTCGCGGTAGACCTTGGTCGCGCGGGCGAGAGCCGGGCTTTTGTCTTCGCCTAAGATGTCTTCCAGCTGTGCGACGTTGTAGTAGGTGTCGCAGTAGGTGGAGAGGCGTTGGTTTAGGCGGCGAATGCGCAGGTATTGTTGAGCCTCATGGAAGTTCGCCAGTGGGCTAAAGAATTCAAAGAGGTAGCGCGAGGTTTTGCAAAGTCGGCGCAATTCTTCGCTTTGGTCAAGGCTGGCGAAATCAGTGGTGAGGAGTGCGTCTTGCACTTCTTTGTAGCGGCTTGCCAACTGTTCGCGTGCAAGTTGGTCAAGGGGCGCGGTGGTGTTTGCGGTCATCAGGGCTGCAATGGTGAGGTGCAACGCTTCTTGGTAGGCGAATTCGTTTTCCGGTTGGCTGAGTTCGTTGCAGAGATCCATGACCATGGTGGTTTGTTCCATCATGAGCTCGTCAGCCAGTGGGAAGAGCTCGAGCTTTCTGGAATTGTGAATGGTTTTTAGGATGGCGTTGAGTCCGCGTATGGTTTCTAAATCGTGGTAGAGAGCCAGGTATTGGCTTTCTGCACGGGCAAAGGCTTTTTGCTTGCAGTAGGGCTTGATAAATTCAAGGAGCGCATATTGACGGCGCAGTGCCACACGCAGGGTGCTTAGAGCATCGTTGTCGTCCGGGTCGATGAGAAATTGATCGCGGGCGTGGATGATGTGGGTGTGCTGATTTTGAATCATGGTGGCAATGCCGATGGAGAGTGGCATGCGGTAAAGGTCTAGGTTACGCATTTGGTCAAAGTCAATGTCGTGAATGCGGATAGCATTGGTTGGTTGGGTTGGCGCAAGGTAGAGCATTTCACCGCGGCCTTTTTTGAAATGGATGTCGAGTCCGGTCATTTCACGTACCCAATCACTCAGGTAGGGCTCGTGGCCGATAACGACCAAGGTTTCTCCGTGGTCGTGGGCGCGGATGGCGCGACAGAAGGCGTCAAAATTCCCTTCTTCAAGAAAGTTCTGGGTGAGGGGTTTCACACCGGGCATGTAACGACAGAGCACGTTGGCGGTTTCCAAGGTGCGTGCCTTTGGCGAGGTCCAAACTTCACAGTGGTCTTTGCTATTTAGGTAACGGGCAAGTGCCGGATAAACGTTTTCAAGGCGTTCTCTGCCTTTGGCGGTCAAAACGCGATGGGCATCCACAGTTGTTGGGGTTGCGTTTTCGGCTTGACCGTGTCGAATGAAGATTAAACGCATGGGAGATTCCCTCTTTCTATGTCAATATCTCTTTAGTGAGTGTAGTATAGCATTTTTTTTCGTGGGAAGGGTAGAGGTCTGTAAAAAGGGTGATTTTATGATATATAAAAATTATTTTTTACTTTAGAATTTGGTCTGTTTGTAATGTATTTTTTGATAATTTTTGCTATACTCAATAAGATAACTAGGAATGGAACCCAATACATGGAGAGGAATACGTTGGGTTGGATTGTGGGCAGCAATATATTGCCCGTTCCTGTTTGTATGGAAAAGTTTAGAGATAAGGAAGGTGTCTTATGAAAGTCCATTTGTTCTCACAATGTATCGTGGATATGTTCTATCCACAGGTAGGCATTGCAGCTGTTGAAGTATTGGAAAGACTCGGGTGCGAAATCGTACTCCCTAAGAAGCAGGTTTGCTGTGGTCAACCGCTCATTAACTCCGGCTACGTACAAGCTTCCAAGGCTTCTATCAAAAATACTATTGAAGCATTTGAAGATGCAGAAATCATCGTTAGCCTTTCCGGCTCTTGCGCATTTGCAATGAAGCATGAATACCAAAACATTTTGGCAGACGAGCCACAATGGTTGGCACGTGCACAAAGAGTGGCTGACAAGCTCTACGAATTTACTGATTTTATTGTTAATGTTCTCGGTGTAACTGACGTTGGTGCAACCTTGAATAAAAAAGTAACTTTCCACAAGTCCTGCCACGTAAACCGTTTGCTTGGCGTGAAGGAACCACCTTTGACACTTTTGCAAAACGTACATGGTTTGGAATATGTGGAAATGGAAAAGGCTGACCGTTGCTGCGGCTTTGGTGGGACCTTCTCTGTAAAGCAACCTGATATTTCCGAACAAATCGTTGCGGAAAAGGTGCAAACCATCATTGATAGTGGTGCAGATATTTGCTGCGGTGCTGACCAAGCTTGCCTCATGAACATTGCAGGGCGTATCGATCGTCTTCGCGACAGAGGTGAACTGCCACGTGACATTCGCGTGATGCACATCGCTGAAATTCTCAACTGCCGCTAAGCTATAGAGGGAGAGATATTATGGCAATTCTTTATAAATTAGACGGTAAAGATCAATCTTTCCAAGAGCGTGTTCAAGATTGTATTGCCGACGATTTTAAGCATAATGCGATTACCACCGCAACTGATGTGTTCTACAAGAACCGTTCCGCGCGTGTGGCAGAAGTTCCTGAATGGGAAGAGCTTCGCGAAGAAGCACGTCGCATTCGTAACCACGTACTCGATAACCTCGATTACTATTTGGCACAATTTGCCGAAAACGCTGAAAAAGCCGGTTCTAAGGTGTATTTTGCACAGACCGACAAAGAAGCGGTACAACAGGTCATCGAAATCTTCGAAAACCGCGGCGCTAAAAAGATGGTAAAGAGTAAGTCTATGATGTCCGAAGAAATCGACATCAACCACGCACTCATTGACCAAGGCGTAGAAGTGTTTGAAACTGACTTGGCTGAAATCATTCTCCAATTGAATGACTGGAACCCACCAAGCCACATCGTTGTTCCTGCGCTCCACTTGGAACGTAATGCGATTCGTGACGTATTTGCACGCTACGGCTATACCGGTGACGAAGATCCTGAACGTCTCACCAAGTTTATTCGTGGCTTTATCCGCGAAAAATTCCTCAATGCGGACGTTGGGATGACCGGCTGTAACTTTGGTGTTGCTGAAACCGGTACCTGCACCCTCGTTACCAACGAAGGGAATGGTCGTATGACTACTTCCGTACCAAACACCCAAATCGTACTCATGGGGATGGAACGTATCGTTCCTAGCTTCGAAGCGTTGGATGTGCTTGTTGCGCTTCTCGTTCGCAGCTCCGTTGGTTCCAAAATTACTTCCTACTTCTCCATGACCACCGGCCCTCGTAAGGCCAACGAAGTGGATGGTCCGGAAGAACAACACATTATTATTATTGACAACGGTCGTTCCAAGATTTTGGCAAGCGAATTCCGCGATATGCTTCGTTGCATTCGTTGCGGTGCCTGCCTCAACATTTGCCCGGTATATCGTCACATCACCGGTCACGGCTACGGCTCCATCTATCCGGGTCCAATGGGGATTGTTTTGACCCCACTTCTCTTGGGCTATGATCAAGCCGGCGCACTTCCTTGGGCTTCTACCCTTTGCGGTGCTTGCTCCGACCACTGCCCTGTTAAGATTCCGCTTCACGAGCTCATTCTTCGCCATCGTCAAATCATGGTTGAAGAAAACGGCTACGGCGGCGGTGCACAAAACTTTGTCTTCAAGAGTGCCGGCAAGGTGCTTAGCCATAGCGGACTTTACAACTTTGGGACCAAGGTTGGTGCTCGTGTGATGCCATTGTTTGCAAAGGACAAAAAGTCCCTCAAGGAAAACAGTAATCTTCCTGTAGTGAAGAACTGGACACAGTCCCGTAACATGGACGTATTGAACCAAGAAAAATTCAGAGATTGGTTCAAGAAGCATGAAGCAGAAAAGAAAGGCGGGAAGTAAGTCATGTTAAACGAAAAGCATAAAGAAGCATTTTTGCACAACGTTTCTCTCGCCCTCGGCCGTAACGAAGTGCCAAAATCTGTAGAACCATACGATTTCACCAAGGGCCCACAACACGGCGTGATGAGTGAAGTTCAAACCGAAGAAGAAATCATCGCTCGTTTTAAGGTAGAATGCGATAACCTCGCTATTCCTTACACCGAAGTGGCACCTGCTGAAGTAAAAGACGCTGTGCTTGAAGTTATCAAGAACTACGGCGGTGGCAAGGTTGTTTGCCCAATGGTGCCACAAATGGACGAATACGGTCTCACCGAAGCGTTTGCTGCAGCTGATGGCAAGGACGGCGTGAGCTTTGTAAACTGGGATGCTTCCAAGGGTCGCGAATACAACATCAACAACGCACAGGATGCCAACATCGGGATTACCTTCCCACAAATGGCTATCGCTGAAACTGCAACCTTGGTACAACCAATGACCGAAGGCTCCGGCCGCAGCGTAGGGCTTCTTCCAATCACCCACGTGGCAGTGGTACGTCGTAGCACCATCAAGCGTCGTATGGGTGACACCATGCTCGCACTTCGCAAGCAATTCCAAGAAGCACCGGCTGATTTCCCAAGTGCTATTGTGCACATTTCCGGTCCTTCCTCTACTGCGGACATCGAACTCGTTCGCGTAGTAGGGGTACACGGTCCTGTAAACATTACCTACGTGATCGTAAACGACTAATTGTATTGATGACGCCCGGCAATTGTCGGGCGTTTTTTTGAGGAAAATCCGCACATTTGAAATTTTACCACGCACAAGAAAGGAGTCCTCGGATGGAGTTTATTCGAGCAAAGTGGGAAGATGTTACCGCGCTTATCGAAAGCCGTGTGGTGTATCTCCGCATTGCCATAGGCGCGATGACAAAGACGGAAGAAGCGGTGACACGCCAAAGACTGGTGACCTTCTTTCGCGACCATTTGGAACGCGACCTGTTTGCTTTTTGTGCGCGTGATGAAAAAGAAGGCATCGTTGCGACGGCATTTTTAATGGTCTACGAAAAGCCATATCGCCCTGATGGCGGTTCGGGCCGTTACGGTGTGGTCTATAACGTTGTTACCAAGGAAGGCTTTCGCGGACAAGGGCTGGCAACGGCTCTGCTCCGACAACTGCTGGCCGGTGCAAAAGACATGGGCCTTGAGCGTGTCATGCTAAATGCCACCGAGTCCGGTCGCCCGATTTATGAGCGATTGGGCTTTCAGGAACGTGTGGTGTGTGACATGAATATGGTCTATGAATTGGATGAACAAAATTCCCTGTGATGACGGGGAATTTTTTTGTGCAATTTTTTGGAATTGAAGCAGTGAGGGGATTCGCGCGCTCTCCAAGACGTGTTACAATAGGCCTGTATGTTTATTTGCGGGTAGATGTTACCAGAGGAAGCAGAACCATGAAAACCAAACTACGAAAATTCATGAGGCGCTACGGTGAACAGTGGCGCTATTTGATTGTCGGCATAGGTACGACCGTCATCAACTATGTGCTTTATTTTGCGCTAAACGCCTTGGGATGCTATTATATTATGTCGAATATTCTTGCCTGGGTAGGGGCGGTGGCTTTTGCTTATTTTGCCAATGGCGCCTGGGTGTATCGCTCTACGGCGCATCGCGGTATTCGCGAAGCATCGGCCTTTGTAATGTCGCGTGTTTTTTCGTTAGGCGTAGAAACGGCACTGCTCTTTATCATGGTGGAATTGCTCTCCGTTGGCCAAAATTGGGCCAAAATTGCAGTTGCAGTCGTGGTGGTGGTGCTTAATTATCTTACCGGGCTATTGGTTTATAAAAAAGACGTCCTTAGCAAATGAAGCGGATGAAAGGAAGAACAAGAATGAAAGAATTTACGTTGCCGCAAGCGGATGCGCTTGGGCGTACATTATGGGAGAAGGTGCCGAAGGAAACACGTGTGACGTTTTTTAGCGCCCTTGTGTTGGGGCTGATTACCCATCTTTATATGCTGACCAACAAGTTCCCGAATCATGATGACATTAACCATCTCTTTGCAAACGATTACGGCACGCAATCCGGGCGTTGGGTGTTGCCGTATATTTCAAAATGGAGTGGCGAATTTAGCATGCCATGGGTGATTGGCCTCTTGAGTATTCTCTTTTTGGCAGTAGGCGCTTGCCTAGTGGTGGCGCTGTTCCGTGTACAAAAGCCGTTGTATTGTGTGGTTATTGCCGCACTCATTGTAGACTTTCCGGTGGTCACCTCCACCTTTACCTACATGTTTACGGCGGACGCCTATTTCTTTGGTCTGTTGCTTGCCATTTTTGGAGCCTATACTACCGTGCGTCATCCGTATATTGGCGTTTCCTTGGGAGCATTTACGCTGATTTTATCCATGAGTATCTACCAGAGCTATTTTCCGGTGGCGGTGGCGCTCGTGGTAGGGGCATTGCTTTTTGACACCCTAGCCGGCGACCGCGACATCAAGATGCTTATTGGCAAGGGCGTGCGCGTGCTTTGCGTGCTCATCGTTTCCATGGGGGGCTATCTCCTTGCCGCCAAGCTCACTACCGACAAGGTTGGGTTGGTCGATTATATGGGCATCGACAAAATGGGTGAGCTTGAAATGGACAAGCTTCCGGCGCTTATCGGCAAATGCTATTCCCAATACAAAACAGTCTTTATTGATAACAAGCTTGGCATCCACTTTGATTATTTGGGTCCGGTTCTTGCAGTGGCCTTTATAGCGACGCTTGCACTTTTGGTGCTTATTTTGTGGCAACGAAAGCTGGGGGCGGCACGCACTGCTTTGGCAGTGGTGCTGGCAATCATTTATCCACTTTCTGCCGACCTTATTCATATCATGGTGGGCGGGGAAAAAGTACACATGCTCATGATTTACGGCATGGTCATGGTACTCATTATGCCGTTGGCGTTGGCAAGCTTTGCCGCACAATACAACGAAGGCCTTTCTATGAATATGCAAAACCTTCGCACCGCGCTTTGTTGGGTGGTGCTGGTGGCGATGACATTAACCGCTTATTCCTATGCTCTTACCGACAACAAGGCATATCTCAAATCACAGATTGCCTTTGAACAATGCAGCGCGTATGCCAATCGTTTGGCAAGTGCCATTGAGCAAACGGAAGGCTATCAAACCGGTATGCCTGTGGTCTTTATTGGGAACCGCTATATGGAACCAAACATTGAACCGTTGGAACCGCTGAAGGACAAGAAAATGACCGGTGTGTCCACCTTGTATAGCTTGCGCAGTAATTACACCTTCGGGCGCTTCCTCAAATATTACACCGCCTTTTACGGTGATATTTACTTGGATTCCTCCGATATTGCCAAGCAAATGGCAGGCACAGCCACGGTGGCAAATATGCCGTGCTATCCGACTGATGGCGGCATCGAAATCATTGACGGCTATCTGGTCGTGAAATTTAATCCATAATGTGATTACATATGCAAAAAGGCGTGACCGTTTTTCGGCCACGCCTTTTTGGTGTGTTTGAGCATTAAAAAAGCAGCCAACCGGCTGCTAAAAGCGGATGAAGGGAATCGAACCCTCGTATGCAGCTTGGGAAGCTGCCGTTCTACCATTGAACTACACCCGCATACTTTTTGAAAGTATAACTATCATACCAAATAGGGTGGGGACTGTCAAGCCAAAGATAGGCGCCGGCCCAAAGAAAAAGCGCATCGTTGTTGGAGCGATGCGCTTTTGTGTTGCGTTTAATCATGAAGATGCGCCGGTGGGAAAATGAAATCGCGGCGATCGCCGAGCTTAATATATTCGTTGCGTGGGGCAATGCCCTTGTAAGCAGGACGAATAATACGGCTGTTTTGAGCGAGCTCTTCCAAACGGTGCGCGCACCAACCGCTGATGCGGGATACAGCAAAGATTGGTGTGTAGAGCTCTTCCGGAATATTTAACATATCATAGATAAAGCCACTGTAAAAGTCAACGTTGGCGCTAACGCCCTTGTAGATTTTACGCTTTTCGGCAATCATTTGCCCGGCGATTTGTTCGACCTTCATGTAGAGATCGCATTCATCCTCACGTCCCTTTTCCTTGGAGAGGGAGCGTACGAATTCGCGCAAAACGAGGGCACGTGGGTCGCTCTTGGAGTAAACGGCGTGGCCCATGCCGTAAATAAGCCCGCTTCTGTCAAAGCCCTTCTTATCCAGCAAAGTGCTCAAATAGTAAGCGATTTCTTCATCGTCCTTCCAATCGCCAACATTGGTTTTCATATCGTTAAACATGTGGCGTACCTTGATATTGGCACCGCCGTGCTTTGGCCCTTTGAGAGAGCAGAGCGCACTGGCAATGGCAGAATAGGTATCAGTGCCGGTAGAGGTGACAACACGGGTGGTAAAGGCAGAGTTGTTCCCGCCACCGTGGTCGGCATGAACGATTAAGCAAAGGTCAAGAATCTTGGCTTCAAGCTCGGTGTAAGTCTTGTCCGGACGAATCATATAAAGCAAGGTTTCTGCTTGAGAGAGCCCTTCCGGTGGATCGTGAAGCACAAGACTGTTTTTGTTGTGGTAGTGGTCATAAACACGATAGGTGAACGCTGCGATGGCCGGGAAGCAACTAATAAGCTGCATGCATTGACGCATGACATTTGGAAGCGTGATGTCATCGGCGCGTTTGTCGTAGGTATAGAGGGTGAGAACGGAACGTGCAAGACCGTTCATTACATCGCTTGCCGGTGCTTCCATCATAATGTCACGTACAAAGCCTTCGGGCAGCGGACGCATATAATCAATATCTTTTTTGAAGAGTGCCAAGCGGGTTGGGCTAGGGAGTTCACCGGTCAAAAGAAGATAGGTAATTTCTTCAAAGCCAAAGCGGTTGTCTTCAATAAAGCCACGCACCAATTCTTGCATGTCATAGCCACGATAGTAAAGATGGCCATCACAAGGCACTGATTTTCCATCAATGGTTTCGTAGGCATGAATGTCCGCGATATTGGTGAGGCCTGCAACAACGCCATGACCGTTGATATCACGCAAACCACGCTTTACATCATGCTTGGTGTAGAGCTCAGGGTCGATGACAGAGTTGCGCTCGAGCTTTTTTGTCAGAGTGTGGAGCCCTGGTGTGATTCTGGTGTAATCATGATTTTCCATTAAAACACTTCCTTGTTGATAGAATGAGTGGGTATATACCATGTGTAACTTATCACCCATTATAGCACAAAAACTGTGTAGACTTATAGACAAAAAGATAGGGAAATCGTCAACATGGGTAGAATATCCATATTAATGGTGTCACCCCGAAGGCTAGATATTGACCGACTTTGGACAATGGGTTACAATAAAAACATATTTATAGTGGAGGAGGTGACGTCGGCTTCGTCCGAGAGTAATTTGGATAAGATTATTGTAACCGGTGGTCGTAAATTGAGCGGTGAGGTGCGCATCAGCGGCGCTAAAAATTCTGTATTGCCAATCATTGTTGCAACGTTGTTGGCGGAAGGCCGTTGTGTGTTGGATGATGTGCCAAGACTGGCCGATGTTCAAATCATTAAGGATGTGTTGGAATCCCTCGGGGCAGACATCACATTCACTGATAATACAATGGAAGTTGATGGAGCGCCTGTTAATAAGGTGCAGGCACCAATAGAATATATCAAGAAAATGCGTGCGTCCGTACTTATTATGGGCCCGCTTTTGGCACGTTTTGGGCGTGCGGTGTTGAGTTTACCGGGTGGTTGCGCGATTGGCGCACGTCCGATTGATTTGCACTTAAAGGGCTTGGAGGTACTGGGTGCTTCTATTCAGATTCGTGATGATGAAGTGGTGGCAGAGGTACCGGGTGGTCGTTTAAAGGGCGATCGTATCTTCTTGCGCGTGCCTAGTGTTGGGGCAACCGAAAACTTGATGATGGCAGCAAGCCTTGCAGAAGGTGTGACAGTGATTGAAAACGCAGCGGAAGAACCGGAAATTGTTGACCTGGCAAACTTCCTCAATGCGATGGGGGCCGATGTACGTGGTGCCGGTACCGGAGTGATTCGTATTACCGGTGTTGAGCATTTGCATGGGGCGAACCATACCATCATTCCGGACCGCATTGAAGCCGGGAGCTATCTCCTTGCCGGCGCTATTACCGGAAGTACCGTTCGTGTAACCAACTGTATTGCCGACCATTTGCGTCCTGTGTTGGACAAAATCGTAGAAAGCGGTGCGACAGTTGAGGTGGATGAAGTGGCTAACACTGTGACTGTTCACGGTGCGGAAAAAATTCGTCCGGTTGATGTCAAAACCTTGCCTTATCCGGGCTTCCCTACCGACATGCAAAGCCAATTTATGGCATACATGACTGTGGCAGAAGGAACCTGTCAATTTACTGAAACCATCTTTGAAAACCGTTTTATGCACGTTGATGAGCTCCGCAAAATGGGAGCAAATATTCAAGCCGAAGGTCGCAATGCATTTATCACCGGGGTGCCAACGCTTCACGGTGCGGCAGTGCGTGCAACGGACTTGCGTGCCGGAGCGGCGCTCATTATTGCCGGCCTTGCCGCAGAAGGCAAAACTACTGTCAGTGACCTCTATCACTTAGATCGTGGCTATGAGGATTTGATTGGCAAATTCCAAAGCCTAGGCGCAGATATTCGCCGTATTGACGATGGTGAATAAGCGCCTGATTGCGTACGAATAGGATGATGTCGTTATGGTTAACGGCATCTTACGAAAGACCTGCTGATGTGGCAGGTCTTTTTTGTAGCTGAAGATACGCTTTATGCCTGGGAAAGCGACTAACAGAGATGTTAAAGGAGAATGATGATGCTATTAGACGATAACCATTATTGCGATGCCCATATGCATGTGTGCGAGGACATTGAAGCATTATTGACCAAACCGGACCGTGTGCATGCGGTGATTAGCGCATGCGACAGCAAGGAAGCCGAAGTAGCGCAAGCCTTGGCAGAAAAATATCCGCATATCCATGCCTCCTATGGGGTGCATCCGTGGCAGGCCTCTCAGGAACGCTATGATGAGATGCTCCCATGGCTTGAAAACGCCGATATTATTGGTGAAATCGGGCTGGATAGCAAATGGTGTGAGATACCGTTGGCGGTGCAGCGTGATATTTTTGAACGCCAGTTGGCCTTTGCAAGCGAACACAATAAGCCGGTGGTACTTCATACCAAGGGCATGGAGGGTGAATGCCTTGAAAGGATTCGCCAATATCCCAACACCTACATGGTGCATTGGTATTCTGAAACCGAGCATCTTCAAGCTTACCTAGACCTTGGTTGTTACATGAGCGTAGGGCCTTTTCCAACCAAAGACCCAGCGGTGCGCGAAGTGGCAATAAAATGCCCGATGGATCGCCTGCTTATTGAAACCGATGGCTTGGACGCCCTCAAATGGGCACTCGGCGAAGCAGTGGCACCGGCGGATTACACCAAGCAGCTTGTGCGCATTGCCGAAGAAATCGGCGTAGTGCGCGGTTTTGGCTTTGAAGCTATTCTGGAAATTTGTAATATGAATTTGACGCGTTTTGTTCAAAGTAAAAACGCATAAAAAAAGGGGCTGTCGTATAAACGAAAAATGCGTTTATGCGACAGCCTTTTTTTGTATGCGCTATTTCATGCGGTTGGCGCGGTGTTCAATCATTTGTGCGGCGATGGAGATGGCGATTTCCGCCGGGGTTTCGGCAGAAATGGAAATCCCGATTGGCGAGGTGATGCGTTCAAAATCGCTGTCTGCGAAGCCGTATTCCTCGCGGAGTTTTTGGTAAACGCCGGCTTTTTTTCGGGCGCTGCCGATGACGCCGATGTAGCAGGCTGGGGTGCGAAGGAGCTGCGCCTGAATCACCGCATCATAAGCATGACCGCGGGTCATGACGCAGGCATAGTCCTCTTCGCCCACGGTAATAAAGTCGCTGAGACGGTCAAAGTCCACAAGGAGCACGTCCTCTGCGGTAGGGAAAAGGGTTTTTTGGGCGAATTCTTCACGGTCATCCATGGCAATGCAGCGGAAGCCCACATGGCTAAGTACCGGCACGAGTTCTTGGGCAACATGGCCGCAGCCGAACACATAGACAACGCCGGCGCTGTTGATTTGTTCGATAAAGTATTGCTTGCCGCCTTCGGTCACAAGGACAGGCTTGCGTTTGAGTCCTTCGGTGAGGGCTTGTGGCATATCTGCACCAATCAAGCCGTGTTCGCGGTCGTAGAGGGCGATGCTTCCTTGCTCGGAAATGTCGCAGAGGAGCCAGAGGTCGTTGACATTGCCAAAGAGCCCGCTTGCCTGCTCAAGCAAGGTACGTAAGCCGCTGTTGTCCGGTGCAAGCACGCTAAAGAACACGCGCACATCACCGCCGCAAATCATGCCGAGGTTTTGCACGTCTTCCTTGGTCAGGCTGAAATCGTGGGAGCGGGCGGTGCCTTCGGCAATGACGGTTTTTGCAATTTTGATGGAGCGATGTTCCACAGCGCCGCCGCCGATGGTACCGTAGAGGCGGCCTTCGGCAGAAACGAGCATGTGGGCACCGGCGCCGCGTGGGGTTGCACCGCTGGAGGCGATGACGGTCACGAGGGCTAAGGTTTCATTATGGTCAAGATGGGCTTTCGCCGTTTCGAGTAATTGTTTCATGGGAGAATCTCCTTTCCGCAAAGGGTATTGATGGTGGTTTGCAGGGTAAGGGCATCGTCTTTGCGCGCTTGCCATGCTTTGAGGGCATCAGACGTTTGGCACTTGTCGCGAGAGTCATCAAAGCGGTCGATGAGGCGTACGCGCTCGTCCTCTTGCACCGCCTTGTCGGCGATATAGACAATGGCGGCTTCATCGATGGTGTGAGGGTCTTTGAGATCGTGGTGACTGCGAATGATGTCCGCAATCTCAGGGTAGTCCAATTTTTCCAGCCACAGTGCGCCTGTTTGTGGGTGCTGTGGTTCTGCGCGCGCAATGTCGTGCAAGAGTGCCGCATGAGAAATCAGGCGACAGTCGAGGTTGAGCGGCAGGGCGTGGGCAATCTCTAAGGCAAGGGCTTCCACCGCCAGACAATGCTTCATCACGTGCTTCGGCGTGACTGCCCAGAGCAAACGCAACGCAAGGCTGCGGTCCATATCGGGGTGTGCCACGATAGGCGTTGCCTCGGCAAAAGCGAGGGTGCGCATGTCATTGCCCTCGATGGTCAGGTGCCAATAGCCGCAATACGGGAGCTTTGGTATCTTTGCAAAGGCGCGCATATGTTCTTCGTGCAGGTGCACCGCCACAAAGCCGCGAATCACACCGGCGTGTGCGACAATGGCAATATCGCCTTGTATGTCGGATAAGGCGGTGTCTATGCCGATGGTAAAGCGCATCGTGGCATCGCCGATGTCTTCGCCCTCGGGCATAGTGAGCAAGCAGGCAGAGTCCGCGCGGGTATTGTAGGCTTGGGGCCAACGTTTTTTGATTTCGTCAAAGGACAACCCGTCCCAGAGGCCGGTGGATTGTTCTTCGAGGAAGGGCATCTTTTTAGGTGCCGGGCTGAGATGGCGAGCGGTTTCCATTGCGCGGGTGAGGGTGCTTGTACACACTGCCTTTACGGGAATGTCCTCAAAATGGCGTGCCAAAAGAACACCCTGCAAGTGTCCCAACGGCCCCAAGGGGGTATCGGTTCGTCCCAGACAGATGCGACTGCCAATGGGAAAATCAGGGTGTCCGTGTCGGATTAAATAAAGGTGTCTCATTATAAATCATCTCCAAAATAGAGATCGTAACGCCCGGCGACATAGTCTTTGATGTCTGCCACAAATTGCAGATAGTGGTTGAGCAGACGCTTGCCCGCATCGGTCAATTGGGTGCCGCCGCCACCGGCGCCACCTTGCACGCGGTGAAGGACCTCGGCGTTGGTTTGGCTTTCTAAGCGGCGAATCAGGTTCCACCCGGTGGAGTAGGAGATTTGCATACGCTGACAAGCAATGCGCACCGAGCCGGTTTCGCCGATGAGTTGCAAGAGCATCGCAGTCTTGTTGTCAAAAAACGGCAATTCACGGCAGAGGGTGACGCTGATTTCTGTGCGCGCTAGCTGTTTATTGTGAAAATCCAAGAGAGAGTGATAGTCCTCGGGGGTATCGGCATCGTGCAAAATCCCGGCATCGGGCACGTTGATATGCACAATCTCGGTGTCGAGGGCGCCCATTGCGCCGCGCAAACCGCCTTCGCCGCTGTAGTTCAAAAGCTGCGGCACCAAACGGCTCGCGAGCAAAATCGGATGCCCCTCGGTGTTTTCGCAAACAGGCACCGCCAAATCAACGGTTGTATCCATCAAAGTGCGTACGGTGTCGCAGGTAAAGAGGGGAATGTCCACCGGCGTGAACAAAATCGTGTCGCACTTGTCCTGCAAATGCGCCAAACCGATTTTTGCCGAGGCAAACATATCGGTGGTTTCATAATGTTCGTTGCGCAAGAACACCAAGCCGTTACCGGCAAGATGGCGTTCAAGGGCATCGGCATTAAAGCCGGTGACCACCACAATGTACTGCGCGCCTGCTTGACGCAGGGTGGCAATCACACGTTGTGCAATGGAAATCGCCCCGATATTGAGCATTGGCTTGAAATCCCCCATGCGAGAACTCATGCCGGCAGCCACTACCACGGCGCCGACAACACCTTGGCGGCTCATAATACGCTCACGGCATCGCCGACATTGGCGAAACCGTCCTCCAAGACGCGGGCAAAGATGCCCTTTTGTGTCATCACACAACGACTGGTGCTGTTTTCGGGAATATAGCTAACCTCGCAAAGCGCGCTGCCGATTCTGAGTGTTGTACCGATTTTAAGCGCGCGCAGGTCAATGCCTTCGGTGAGGATATTTTCGCTAAAAGTGCCGGGTGCCGCATCGGGTTCTTTGTCGCGAATACTTTCTACAGCGAGCAGGCTTAGCTGACGATTGCTGCCGTCGGCATGGGCATCGCCTACAATGCCAACATTGGCACGCAACGTCACCTTGTCGGTGGCTGCTTTGGCGCAGCCGGTATCAAGGCTGGTGCAGAGGGCGCAAATCTTGCCTGTCGGTGCCGCGCAATCGCCCTTGTTGGCGTCGCGGAGCATCTTTAAGCCGTGAGCGAGAGGCTTTAAGGCAAAGGAGAGGTTTTCGGTCGCAGCCTTTTTGCTCCCCGGGAGATTCACAATCAAACTTTGCGCGCAGGTGCCGCAAATCCCGCGGGAAAGGCAGCCATTTGGCGTAATCTTCATGCTTTCGGCGCGCATCAACTCGGGAATCCCCGGTACCTCACGTTCAATCACAGCACGGGTTGCCTCGGGGGTCACATCGCGCGGAGAAAGCCCGGTACCGCCCACGGTGAGAATGAGTCCGATGTCTTCGCGCACCGCGTCTAAGAGAGCGCCTTGAATGGCGAGGCGTTCATCAGGCACAAGGGCGGTCATGGCAATTTCGTAGCCGTTTGCCATCAACAAGGCACAAACAGCAGGCCCGGCGGTGTCAACGCGTTCGCCGGCAGCGCCCTTGTCGCTTACGGTAATGACTGCTGCTTCCATCACTGTTCACCCTCCCTTGTGTAATCGCCGTGAATACCGCCTGTTTTGGAAATCAAGCGCACATCGGTAATCACCATGCCTTTTTCTACCGCCTTGCACATATCGTAGACGGTGAGTGCCGCCACACTTGCAGCGGTGAGGGCTTCCATTTCTACGCCGGTGCGCCCGGTGCAACTGACGGTGGCTTCGATTTCTACGGCCGAGTGCTCCTTATTTAATGAAAGGCTGAGGTTCACCCCATCAATCAAAATGGGGTGACACATCGGAATCAAGGTGCTGGTGTGTTTTGAGCCCATAATGCCGACGATTTGTGCCACAGTGAGCACATCGCCCTTTTTCATACCACCGCTTTCAATCAAGGCGTAGGTTTCTGGGCTTACGAGTACGCGTGCGCCTGCGGTGGCGGTGCGTTTGGTGATATCTTTTGCGCCGACATTGACCATGCGCGCACGGCCTTCGTCGTCAAAATGGGTAAAATCTTCGTTTAGTTGCATCACTTAGCCTCCAATCTGATTCATATTGCGCCCGGCTTCGCTGCGATGTTCGTTAGAAAGCAGCGGGTGATGGGCGGGTTTTCGGGTAATTGCCTCTGCAAAGGCGTCTTTCATGGCAGCATCGTCTAAGCTCTTGATCGGGATTTCAATCGGTGAATGAAGGCAAGGCTTGAGCTTGCCATCGGCGGTGAGACGAATACGGTTGCAGGTGTCGCAGAAATGGTCGGTCAAGGGACTGATGAGCCCGACCTCGCCTTTTGCTCCGGGCAAGGCGAAACGGCGCGCCACGCCCCCATCGGCGGCAAGCGGCACAAGCTCGGGCACGCGTTCGGTCACGGCGGAAATCGGCAGATACGCGGCCTCGCCAAAATCGCCGCTGTCGTACATCGGCATGAGTTCGATAAAACGCACATCGATAGGGTGCTCTTTTGTAATCGCCACAAAATCGGCGATTTCGTCATCGTTAAAACCGCCAATCAAGACGCAGTTGAGCTTGATTTTCTCAAAGCCTGCACAAAAGGCGGCCTCGATGCCCGTCATGACGTCATTAAAATAGTTGCGGCGCGTGATATAGGAGAATTTGTCTTCTATTAAGGTGTCTAGGCTGATATTGATGCGACTGACTCCGGCGGCGCGTAACGGTTTTGCTAATTCCAGCAAACGCACACCGTTGGTGGTTACGCAGACCTCGTTGATGCCCTCGACAGCAGCGGTGCGCTCGCAAATGCGCACAATGTTAGGTTTTACAAGGGGTTCACCGCCGGTGATACGCACTTTTTTGATGCCCAGCGAAGCGGCGGTTTCGATGGCGCGAATCATTTCGTCCTCGGTGAGCATTTCTTCGCGGGAACGCTTGCATACACCGACTTCCGGCATACAGTAGCGGCAGCGCTGATTGCACAAATCAGTCACAGAGACCCGCAGATAGGTAATGGGTCTGTTAAAGGTATCCAGCAAAGGAAATCCTCCCTTCTATTAATATTAGTAACGACCGAAGGTGCAGTTCGGGAAGTGACAGGTGTCGCACATGTGGCAAAGCCCGCCATCGCCTAAACGCACCAAATCCTCTTTGGTGAGTTTGTCACCGGTAAAGAGTTGTGGCAAAAGCACATCAAACATGGTGGTTGGACGGCTAATGGCAGCCCCCGGCACCCCGAGCAAGGACACATCGCCGAGATATGCCACGAGGGTCATGTTCCCCGGTTGAGATGGCACGCCGTAGCTTATCACATCGGCGCCCAACGCGCGAATCGCAGTCGGTGTGAGGTCGTCAGGATCGACAGACATCCCGCCGGAGAAAATAAGGAGCTCGGCGCCGGCATCAAGCAACTTTTTGCCTTCGGAAACAATCATCTCCAAATCGTCGTCGCAGATGGCAACGCCTACAATTTCAGACGGATACTGTGCCAATTTTGCGCGTGCCACGGTTTCAAACTTATCCTTGATACGGCCGTGATAGATTTCGGAGCCGGTGATGATCACGCCGACTTTCTTTTGTTGATATGGACGCAAATCGTAAAGTTGCTTGCCCTTGGTGAGAGCTTCGGCTTTTTCGATTTGGCTTTCTTGAGTCACAAGGGGTACAATGCGCATGCTCACCAATTTTTGCCCCGGTTTGACAGGATAGTGGTCGGGGAGGGTGCAGATGGTGATGTCACCGATGCGGTTGATTTCTTCCAAAAGTGCGGTATCGATGCGGAACATACCCGGTTCGTCGGCAATCAATTGCACCTTGCCTTCGGAGATATTGCCGTAATGAGCATCGCTCACGGTAGTCATTTCGCTCAAACGACGGGCACAATCTTCCTCATGGATTTCACCGGCATTGTCTTCCCAAATAAAGACATGTTGCTTACCAATGTCCAAAAGCTTTGGAATATCTTCTTCGCAAATGACATGACCGCGTTTAAATAAAGCGCCTTTGAAGCCGTCAAACATGGCCGTAATATCATGGCATAATGCTTGCCCAATGGCGTTTTGAACTTTTACTTTTTTCATAGTTGTCATCTCCTTAATGACTCATATTGTAAATTTTTTAATCTTAGTGTAATAGTATAAAGTAATCTAAACGACTTAATGTAACAGCATGATTTTTTGGGACGGCAGATGAAGACGTACCTCCGGCGTACGAATACGTTCCCACAATGCCTTGTCGACCTCCCAACCGATGGGGGAGGCGTGTTTATTGCCCTTTGCGCGTACCATCACGGTATAGCAGAAAGGGTTTTCGATTTCTTCAAGCACCTCAAACACGGCGGCGTTTAGCCCATCACCGTAGCTGATGTCGTGCATACGAATCCCCACCGCTCGATAACCGGCCGGGTTTTCCGCTACCTCAAGGCGAATACCCCAATCCTTGGCGAAAAGCTGATTCGCCGTCAGCGGCGTGATATCGGAGATGTTTTTGCAGCCGGTGAGAATCGCCCCCTGACGGGTAGACGGATTATCGAACACCTCGCCCTTGTCACCGCAAACCTCGAGTTTGCCGTTATTCATAATGGCGATTTTGTCGGCTAAACGAAAAACCTCATTTCTATCGTGAGATACCAAAAAAACCGTTTTCCCAAAGCGCCGTGCCACCTCTCTGAGTTCGCGCTCCAAACGGAAACGCAAATGGGTGTCTAAGGCAGAAAACGGTTCATCCAATAAAAGAATTTCCGGATCGGACACCAAAATACGCGCCAAAGCGGTACGTTGCTGTTGCCCACCCGAAATTTGTGACGGATAGTGATTGCCAAGTCCGGCGATTTCAAAGCGTTCCATGAGTTCTGCGACACGTTTCTCGCGGAGGGCGGTGTTTTTTTCGCGGCGCGCCCCCATGTGGATATTATCACGCACCGTCATCTGCGGAAAAAGGGCGTAGTTTTGAAACAAAAAGCCTACGCGGCGCGCTTGCGGCGCCAAATTGATGCGTTGCTTGCTGTCAAAAAGCACCTTGTCGTCCAAGACAATGCGCCCGCTGTCCGGCTTGACCACCCCGGCAATACATTTTAACGTCATACTCTTGCCGCAGCCGGAGGGACCGAGAATCCCCCACATCTCATTGGCGGCATCGAGGGTCAAATCTAAACGGAAACTGCCAAAATTCTTGTGGATATCACATTGAATAGCCATTTAAGAATCCTCCAATCTGCGACGAGGCACCTTCGGATTGCGTTGCTTTTTTTCCAGTAAATTGACCGCGAGCAGTACCACAAAGGAAATCACCAAATTGACCAACACCCACTTAAAGGCAAGCACGTTGTCATTTATCCGCCAAAGTTGATACACCGTTGTCGAAATGGTGGCGGTACGTCCCGGCGTATAGCCGCAGACCATGCTTGTGGCACCAAATTCGCCCAACGCGCGGGCAAATGCCAATACCGTGCCGGCGAGAATCCCCTGCTTGCAATACGGCAAGCGAATGTGCCAAAAAATGTAGCTGTTAGACAGTCCGAGGGTTTGCCCGGCGTAGGCCAAATTTTCGTCAAAAGACTCAAAAGCGCCACGCGCCGTGCGATACATGAGCGGAAAAATAACCACCGTTGTAGAAAAAATCGCTGCCCACCATGTCATCGTCATTTTAATATCGAAGGTTTCGAGCATAAAACGACCAAGCACACGATTTGGCCCAAGGAGACGCAAGAGCAAATACCCTACAACAGTTGGAGGCAAAACTAAAGGGAGGGTGAGCACCACGTCAAGAATCCCTTTCACAACTCGCGGTGTTTTTGCAATATAGTAGGCGGAGAAAATCCCCACAAAGAAAATAATAACCGTACTAATTGCTGCAATACGCATCGAGTTCCATAATGGGAACCAATCCATGATTCTCATCCTCCCTTCAAGGTACGAATCTTTAAGGAATTATTTATTGATGGCAGTGAAGCCCACCTTTTCAAAAATAGCATCTGCGTCATCGGTGGTCAAGAATGCCAAGAAATCTTTTGCAACATCGGCTTGCTTGCTGGTTTTAATAACAGCAGCAGGGTAGATGACCTGACCGCACATTTCTGGGGTGGCGGTAGCCACCGTCTTTAAGCCTGCGGAGTAAGCATCGGTTTGATAGATAATCCCACAGTCAACCACCGCTTCGCTCACTTGGGTGGTCACTTCCTTTACGTTAGAACCGTAAGTGATGTTGCCGGCATTGGCAAGGGCGGTTTCATCTAAGCCCAAGAATGCCAAAATCTTTTGAGTGTATTGACCAACAGGCACGTCGGCATTCCCCATTGCAAGGAGAGCGTCACCCTTTTCGAGGGCAGCCTTCATGTCTTCGTAAGAATTGATGTTCTTTTTGTTTTCTTCAGGCACAGCGAGGGCCACCTTGTTTTCGAGAATGTCAAAACGGCTGTCTTCGAGGACAAAGTCCAAGCCTTCGGTGTTGACTTCTTTATCGGCGGTGATGTCGAGTTGGTTCATTTGTAACTGACCGGCGGAAATGAAGACGTCACAATCCGCACCTTCTTGAATTTGAGTCTTCAAGGTGCCGGAAGAATCGAAGTTCAATACCACGTTTACTTCAGGGTGTTCCTTCATGTATGCTTGGCTGAGTTCGGTCAAGGTTTCGGTCATAGATGCCGCTGCAAAAACAACGAGATCGGTTTTTTCGGTTTCTGCTGCCGCAGAAGAGGCAGAGTTTGCCGCATTGTCGGCGTTACCGCCACCGCAACCGGTCATCACGAGAATGAGCATACTGCCCATAAGCATCATTGCAACGAGTTTCTTTTTCATACAAACCCTCCTTAATTTTTGTGTCACTATTTCAACAAAATTGAGCTACTTGTATTCTAATACGATTTGTATCAGGATACAAGTCGTGTGTTATATAACATGTATTTTTATAAGGGGTTTAATATGAAAAACATAGTGTTTAAGGGGACTTCACTGTTCTGTGTCAGTGCGACTATCAAATCTTTGTAAGTTGACGGAAACACTTTTAGAGACTAACATTTTAATGAGAGAATATTTGTGTATTTCAGAAGAAAGTGAGAATTATGGAAGAAAAATTGTTTGAAATAGAAGCGGACATCGTTACTGTCGAAGTGCGCGATCGCAATACCGGCGAAGTTTATCGCCGTGAGCTTCCGATTTCTTACTACGAAAATGCAAACTTTCTGCGTTTGACAGGCGAAGCCCTTGACGGCAGTACCTCCGAGTTGGTGTTCTACACCACTCGCGGTTTGACTCGTATGCAAGACTTAACCGGAAAAGGGCCGGACTTCGACGATTGCGGAAATCATACAAGTTTAAGACAAGATGAAAACTGATTTTTGATAAAACAAGGAGGTTATCTACATGCTTAAACGTACATTTATTGTCAACGGCGTAGCACGCACCGTGTTGGTTGAAGAAGACGAAACTTTAGCCGGCTTTTTGCGTGAACGCCTCTTATTAACCGGTTGTAAAATCGGTTGCGGTCAAGGGCACTGCGGTGCTTGTAACGTTATCGTAGACGGTAAGGTTACCCGCTCCTGCATCACCAAGCTTTCTCGCATTCGCGACAACGCTGAAATCACCACCATCGAAGGGATTGGTACCTTAAGCGACATGCACCCATTGCAAGTGGCTTGGATGGCGCACGGCTGCGCACAATGCGGCTTCTGCTCCCCTGGTTTCATCATGAGTGCAAAGGGTCTTTTGGACCAAAACCAAAATCCTACCCGTGAAGAAGTTCGTAACTGGTTTAACATGAACCGCAACCTCTGCCGTTGCACCGGTTACAAGCCACTTATCGATGCTGTTATGGATGCAGCACGCGTAATCCGTGGCGAAATCACCAAGGAAGACCTCGTATTTAAGCCTACCGGCGATTCCATCGTTGGTACCAAATATATCCGTCCTTCCGCAGCACAAAAAGTTACTGGTACTTGGGACTTCGGTGCTGACGATGCATTAAAGATGCCTAAGGATACCTTGCGCTTAGCACTCGTTCAAGCAGAAGTAAGTCACGCACTCTTAAAGGGCGTTGACACCACCGAAGCTGAAAAAATGCCTGGCGTATTCAAAATCATCACCGCAAAAGATGTTCCTGGGAAAAACCGTATCAACGGTCTCGTAATGCTTCCTTTGAACAACAAGTGCGACGGTTGGGACCGCCCAATCCTCTGCGATGAAAAAATCTTCCAATTCGGTGACGCTATTGCCATCGTTGCAGCAGACACCGAAGCACACGCTCGTGCTGCAGCGGCTGCTGTAAAGGTTGATTACGAAGAACTCCCTGCATACATGAATGCAATGGACGCTATCGCAGAAGATGCCATCGAAATCCACCCCGGCACCCCTAACGCTTACTACGAAACCAACTGCATCAAGGGGCCTGAATTTGACTTTGACAGCGCACCAAACGTGGTTGAAATTGAATCCTACTGCTCTCGTCAACCTCACTTGGCAATCGAACCTGACTGCGGGTATGCGTACATCGACGAAGATGATATGTTGACCATTCACTCCAAGTCCATCGGTATCCATCTCCATATGCCTATGATTGCTGACGGGATTGGCGTTCCAATGGAAAAATTGCGTCTTGTTCAGAACCACACCGGCGGTACCTTCGGTTACAAGTTCTCCCCTACCAACGAAGCACTCCTCGGGGTTGCAGCACTTGTTTGTAAACGTCCTGTTTCCTTAGTATTCAATATGTACCAAAACATTACCTACACCGGGAAGCGTTCCCCTGCATTCTTGCACATCAAGCTTGCAGCTGACGAAAACGGTAAGCTCCTCGGTCTTTGGGGCGACAACTATGTGGACCACGGTCCATACTCCGAATTCGGTGACTTGTTGACCCACCGTTTGAGCCAATTTGTGGGCGCTGGGTATCACATCCCATCCATCCGCAATAAGAGCCAAACAGTATTCACCAACCATGCTTGGGGTTCTGCGTTCCGTGGTTACGGTTCTCCACAATCCTTCATGGGCTCTGAAATTGCCATCGACGTTCTCGCGGATCAAATGGGCATGGATCCATTCGATATTCGTGAACTTAACTGCTACAAGGAATCCGAACATTCCACCATTCCTACCGGTTACGAGCCTGACGTATACTGCTTGGAAGAAATGTTCCAAAAAGCACGTCCACTCTACGAAGCAGGTAAGAAGCGCGTAGCAGAAAAGAACGCAGCTTCTGACGGTCGTTACAAATACGGTATTGGGGTTGCTACCGGGGTATACGGCAGCGGTCTTGACGGTGTTGACAGCTCTCAAGCTTATGCAGAACTCAACGCTGACGGTACTGTAACCATGTATGTATCTTGGGAAGACCACGGTCAAGGCGCTGACATGGGTGCTGTTGTAAGCTCCCACGAAACCTTGCGTGAAGCAGGCTTCACCCCTGACCAAATCCGTCTCGTTATGAACGACACCAAGATTACCCCTAACTCCGGTCCTGCCGGTGGTTCCCGTTCCCAAGTTATGACCGGTAATGCTTGCCGCTTGGCTTGTGAAAACCTCCTCGCTGCTATGAAGAAGGAAGACGGCACCTATCGTACTTACGATGAAATGGTTGCTGACGGCCTCGAAACTAAGTACCTCGGTCAATGGGTTGCAACTGCTTGCGCAGATCGTCCAATCGACCAAGCAACCGCTCAAGGGGATCCATTCAGTGTTTACATGTACACCATCTTCTTGCCTGAAGTTTGTGTAGATACCCAAACCGGTAAAGTAAAAGTTGAAAAGTTCACCTGCGTGGCTGACGTTGGTACCATCATGAACAAACTCCTCGTAGACGGTAGCTTCTACGGTGGTTTGGCACAAGGGATTGGTTTGGCGCTCTCCGAAAACTTCGAAGACATCGAAAAAGATACCAGCTTACTCAAGTGCGGTATTCCATATCCAAACGACGTTCCGGACGATATCGAACTTCACTATGTTGAAACTCCACGTCCAAACGGCCCTTACGGTGCTGCAGGGTGCGGTGAAGCTCCACTTGATGCGCCTCACCCAGCTATTCTCAACGCAATCTTCAACGCTACCGGCGCTCGTATTACTCAAGTGCCTGCAACTCCAGACGTTGTGCAGGCAGCTCTCAAAGAACTCGAATAATATTTTTAAGAAAAACACACTTGTGTTACACTTTAAAGAGGTGGGGAACCCCCACCTCTTTCTTTATATCCTGAATGAACAAAGGGGGGCGTTTTTATGTCCATTGATGAACGTGCATCGACCCACGTTTACCGTCAAAAACAGCTTTTTACAAAAGAAGAACTGGAAGCGCGCGAATCGTTGTGTATTCACGAAGAATTGGCGTATTGTAATGCCGAGTGTCCCTTAAAGCTTGATGTCAAAGCAATCCTGGCAGCGGTAGCGAAGGGTGATTTTGATAAAGCGTATGCACTGTATGAAAAAAATTGTCCCTTCCCACATTTGATTGCCGCAGGTTGTGAAGCGCCCTGCGAAAAAGTCTGCAAGCGTAACGAGGTGGGCGAAGGGGTGGCGATTCGTCGCATAGAAGAAGCTCTTGTCGCTTACGGCAAAGCCAAAAAAGGTTTTGCGGGGTTGCGCAAGACCATGAAAAAGAAAAAGACGGTTGCAATGATTGGCAGCGGTTTGTTTATGCTTTTATTATTAGGGGAAGTGGCAAAGAAGAATTATCCGCTTGATGTGTATTGCTGTGAATCCGACAAAGAGGCGTGGCTTCGCGTCGGTGCGGATTTTGCGAATGATACGGTTCTTGAAAAAACCATGAAACTTCTTGATAAGATGGAAGTGACATTCCATTTTGAAAGTGTCCTTTCGGCTAACCTTGTACAAGAGGTGCAAGGGCAAGCGGACGTGACGGCGGTGAGCATGGATGTGCTTGCAATGGTGGATGACGCTGCCGTGCCGGATGAAGCGCTTATGTATTTTGAAGAACGTGGGCTTGTTTGTGGCCCGTCCGAAGGGGTATTGGGCAGTGCCTTTGCTGCGAAAAAAGCAGCCGTTACGGTAGACCGTTTGGCACAAAATTTGCATCCATCCAACACCCGCGGAGAAGAAGGGCCAACGACAACACGGTTGCATACTTCTTTGGAGGGTGTGGCACCGTCTGTGCAGGTGGCAAGTGAAGGCGTCTTTACGAAGGAGCAAGCGCAGGCGGAAGCGGCGCGTTGTTTGCAATGCCATTGCGACGAATGTATGAAGGCGTGTCCGTATTTGCGTCATTACAATAAATTTCCGCGTTTGCTGACGCGCGAAATTTACAATAACGTTGGTATTATCATGGGCGATCATGTCATGAACAAGCCGATTAATGCGTGTGCGCTTTGTGGTCAGTGCAAGGTGATTTGTCCGAACGGATTTGATGTGGCGGAGGTTTGTCAAAAGGCCCGTGAAAACATGGTCTTTACCGGAAAAATGCCGTTGGCACCGCATGAGTTTGCTTTGATGGACATGCTCTTTTCAAACGGCGAGGCTTTTTTGGCGCGTCCGGCAGTGGAAGCTGAGACAAAATATGTCTTCTTCCCGGGCTGTCAAGCGAGTGCGATTGCGCCGGCAACGGTGCGCGCAGCGTATTTGGACCTTGCAGCGCGTATGGACGGCGGTGTGGGTTTGTTACTCGGCTGTTGCGGCATTATCTCAAAATGGGCGGGGCGTACGGAAATGTACGAAGAAACCCAAGCACAACTCAAAAACGCCTTGCAAGAAATGGGCAATCCTGTGGTGGTGTGTGCCTGCCCGATGTGTGAGCGTACCTTAAAAGAATGGGACGGCGTTCGTACCACCGGATTGTGGAACGTGTTAGAAGACATTGGCCTGCCACTTGGGGCAGATAACACCGCGCGTACGGTGGCACTGCATGACAGCTGTGGGGCGCGTGGCGATGATGATACGCAAGCGGCGATTCGCCGTATTGCCGGGGCACTTGGCTGCGAGATTGTGCCGACCGTCTATGACGGCGATGCTTCTCCTTGCTGTGGCTATGGGGGGCTCACCCAATATGCGAATCCCGAGGTAGCCGGCGAAATGACCGAGATGTGCCTATCACGCACCGATGCGCCGTATTTAACCTATTGCATGGCGTGTCGCGACCGTTTTGCGAGAAAAGGGCGCGAATCCATGCACATTTTGGAACTCGTTTACGGCACCAATGCCGACCATTGCCCGGATATCAGCCAAAAACGATACAATCGCTTGGGGCTTAAGCAGCAGCTTTTGAGCGAGTGCTGGAAGGAGGAACTTGAATTGGCGGAAGTGCCTTTTAAGATTGAATATGCGCCGGAAGCGTTAGCGGATATGGACCACCGCTTGATTTTGAAAAGCGATGTGGTGCAGGTATTGATTGCCCTTCGCGAAACCGATGAAGCCATTCTTGATGCCGAAACCGGTGTAAGTGTGACCCGTGCCCGTTTAGGGAATGTTACCGTATGGGTAAAGTTCAAGGACATCGAGGGCGGTTATTTGGTGGTGGGGGCGTATAGCCATCGCATGACGATTACACCGCGTGAGTAGAGGTGAATAAAATGAGCGAAAAGAATTATTATTCCATTGACCCGGAAGGCAAATTGATGTGTCGCAAGTGCGGTGTGCCGCTTGAAAAGGGCAAGGCAAAATTTGCTTATTTGGACAATGGGTTTCCTGTAGAATTGCCGGTTTGTCCGGTGTGTGGGTTTGTCTATGTGCCGGAGGAATTGGCCTTGGGCAAGGTGCTTTCTGTTGAAAAAGCACTGGAGGACAAATGATGGGGCATGTTGGCGGCGAAAAGCACAGTCGCTATTTGATGGAGCTGTCTTTTTTGCCAAAGGGCGTGCGTGTGCTTGATATGGGTGCCGGTGACGGTGCGACCGTGCGTCTTTTGCGCGACATGGGCTATATTGCGAAGGGCATCGACCTTGCGCCTCGTGGCGATGATGTGACAAAGGGCGATTATTTGCACGCGCCTTTTGCGGATGCAAGTTTTGACGGCATTATCAGTGAGTGTAGTTTTTATATGAGCGGCGATATTTTAGGCGCCTTAACCGAAGCGGCGCGTATGCTCAAAAAAGGCGGTAAGCTGGTGTTTTCCGATGTGTGCGGCGATGTCGTGGCATTGTTGGGTGATGTGCGCAAGGCGGGTTTTGCCGTGCGTCACATCGAGGATCTGACGGATGAGTGGAAGGAATACTATCTCGAAGCCTTATGGCGCGAAGAAAATGTGCCGAAGGGCAAGGGGCTTTCCTATGTATTAATGATTTGCGAAAGGGTGTAAGCGATGAGTGATTATATGGACATGATGCTTTCGTTGTACGACGAAGGCTACGATTGTGCACAGATTTTGATGCGTCTTGTGCTTGACGCCGAAGAAAAAGAAAATCCGGATTTGATTCGCACCCTTGCAGGGCTTAACGGTGGTATTGGCGGTAGCGGCCATACCTGCGGCTGCATGACCGGCGGTGCGTGCGTGCTTGCCTATTATGCGGCAAAGGGCGCGAGCGAGGAGACGACGCACGAAAAATATCACGAGATGTCTCACAAATTTGTGGAATGGTTTGAGGCCTATACTGCCGAATACGGCGGTACCGAATGTAGTCAAATTTTGGATTACGACAGCCGCAATCGTATTCAGCGCTGCCCGATATTAATGGAAGCGACTTTAGAAAAGTGCATTGAACTTTTGGACGAAAACGAACTTTTGTAAAAGCAGTAGAAAGAAGGAAATATATGTCTAACATCATTGGAAAAACAGCGAGCGTTTGTCCGGTGTGCCTGAAAACCATCTCGGCGAATAAGGTGGTAGGCGAAGATGGTTATATTTACATGGAAAAAACTTGCCCTGAGCATGGCGATTTTTGTACCTTGATTTGGGAAGAAAGTGCCAAGCATTATGCTGAATGGGCGGCACGCGACTGTCACAAGCCGCCGACATTGCCATTTGCAAAACCGGCGGAAAAGGGTTGCCCAAACGATTGCGGGTTGTGTGACAATCACAAGCAAGCGACTTGCTGTACCTTGCTTGAACTCACAAACCGTTGCAATTTGAGTTGCCCGGTGTGCTTTGCCTCTGCCGGCGCACAGGAACCGCATGACTTGACCTTAGAAGAAATCGGCAAGCAGTACGACCATCTTATGAGTCACGGCGGTCCGTACAATATTCAGCTTTCCGGTGGTGAACCGACGATGCGTGAGGACCTCACGGAAATCATCGCCATGGGGAAGGAGAAGGGTTTTGCTTTCTTTCAACTCAACACCAACGGGGTGCGCTTAGGGGAAGAAGCGGGTTACACGGATTACCTTAAAAAAGCCGGTGTTTCTACTGTTTTCATGCAGTTTGACGGTTTAGACGACGATATTTACAAGGTATTGCGTGGCAAGCCCCTCAAAGATATCAAGCTTCGTGCCATCGAAAACTGCAAGCGTTCCGGCTTGCCGGTGGTGCTTGTGCCAACGGTGGCGGCAGGTGTGAACGACCATTGTTTGGGTGAGATTGTGCTCTTTGCCCTATCTCATGCCCCACATGTGCGTGGCGTGCATTTTCAGCCAATGAGTTATTTCGGACGTAACAGCATGGACCCAAGTCAGGGCCGCTTGACCATTCCGCGCGTGTTGAAAAATCTCGAGGCGCAAACAAACGGCATGATTAAGCAAGAACATTTCTCCGGCGGCGGGGCGGAAAGTCCGTATTGCTCCTTCCACGCAAGCTACCTCAAGGGGTGCTGTAGCTTAAAGGCATTGCCGAAGCGCGAAGGTTCCTGTTGCTGCCAAAGCAGCGAAACCCGTGACACTGTCGCCCAGCAATGGAGCGGCAAGGCGGCGGGTTGCTGCTGTGATTCCAACAGTCCAACCAACGCTCTGGACATGTTTCTGCAAAAGACTGTCGAAAGCACCTTTACCATCAGTGGCATGGTCTTTCAAGATGCGTGGAATTTGGACATTGAACGCGTACAGCGCTGCTACATCTGCGAAGTGGATAGTGAATACGGCATGGTGCCGTTCTGCGCGTACAATTTGACAAACAGCGAAGGAAAGGCGCTTTATCGCAAATGATGAGATGTTCACATATTGATGACTATATCGAAAAACAGGAGGGGCTTTCCCCTTTGACCCGTGAGACGCTCGAATTCTTTCAGCTGCAAAAACTCAATGAAATGCTCGCGCGGATGTGTGCCCACGGCGTGGAGGGGCTTCCGAAAAAAATCGATTCCTTGGAAATGTTAGCAAGCCTGCCGTTTACGACTGCCGCCGCCCTTGCGGCGCATCCGGCGCGGTATTTGTTGAGCTCGCAAGCGGAGGTGGCGCGCATCATTACCGATCAAACATCGGGGACGACTTCGGCGTCTAAGCGCGTCTTTTACACCGAAGAAGACGTCATGCACACGGTGGATTTTTTTGCCGCAGGCATCAGTGAAATGGTGCAACCGGGGGAAGCGGTGCTCATTACCATGCCGTTTTCGGGCACCTTTGGATTGGGCGATTTGATTAAGCGCGCGGTGGAAAAAATCGGCGCGCGTCCGCTTTGCATGGGGTGGGGCAAGGATTATGCGACCCTTGCAGATTGTGTGACGCGCGAAAAGCCCTTGGCGTACATCGGCTTTCCGGTGCCACTGTTGAGCCTTGCGCGTGCAATGGGCGAGGCGTGTACCATCAAGCGGGCGCTTATCAGCGGCGATTCCTGCCCAACGGGCGTGTTTGAACTTTTAAGCGCGCAGTTTACGATGTATCCGCATTACGGTTCGCGCGAAATTTGCATGGGCGGTGCGATTACCTGTCCGGCTTTTGACGGCATGCATGTGCGTGAAAACCACTTTATTGTGGAAATCGTGGACGCAGACGGCAACGTGGTACCCGATGGCGAAGAAGGGGAAATGGTTATTACCACCATCGGCATGAAGGCGATGCCGCTCTTGCGTTATCGCACCGGTGACCGCACACGCATTTTGCCGGGGGACTGCCTGTGTGGTAGTGTGACAAAACGCATTGCACAATCCTTCCGTGTGGGGGAAGCGGCAACGATGCTCGAGCGTTTGGACAGTGCGATTTTTCGCTTGCCCGAGGTGGTTGATGCCCATGCACAATATGTGGCGGGCGTGCTTCATGTGAAGGCACTTTGCAAGGGCGAATGTGCGGCGGCACTTGACGCGACGGTGCGTGCGATCGTGCCCGAGGCGGTAACAGAAACGCTGCCGTATCACGACAGCGCCTTGCCGCTTTATCCGGGAAAGCGTATCCTCAAATAAAAAGGAGAATATCTATGAAAACAGCAGTGATTTTAGGTGCCGGGGCGATGGGGCGAAAGCTTGCGGTGCTCTTAAATAAAAATGAAATCTGCTTATTGGCTTACGGCGACAACAATCCGTCCTGTCACGATGCGGCGGCAGCGGTGCCTGTCGTTTCTGTAGAAGCGGCGTTGGCGTATCGTCCTGACCTTGTCTGCATCGGCGTTGCCGGGCGAGAACGCAGTGCCGCTTTGTGCGAGCAGGCGCGCGAGTTGCGTTACAACGGCAAGGTGTTGGAGCTTTGTGATTTGGCGCGTACGGTGGATTTGCGTGCAGCGATGCTCTTTAACCTCTTGCCACGCTTGCAAAATGTGCCCGGTGATGTGGCGGAATTAGGCGTCTATCAGGGGGATTTTGCATGGCAGATAAACCTGGCGTTTGCCGACCGCACTTTGCATCTCTTTGATACCTTCGAGGGCTTTGCACAAGTCGATCTGGAAAAGGAAGGCGAAGCACGATATCAGCAAGGCAAGATGGATTTTTCCGATACCTCCGCAGAAACGGTGCAGGCGCGTATGCCGTATCCGGAACAAGTCGTGGTTCATGTAGGCTTTTTCCCGGACACCGCCGAAGGGCTTGAGATACGCTTTGCCTTTGTCAGTCTTGATGCTGACCTCTACGCACCAACGCTCGCGGCGCTCGAATACTTCATGCCGCGTTTGTCGCAGGGTGGCATGATCTTCCTGCACGATTACAACAATCCACGCTTTAGCGGCGTGACAAAGGCGGTGGCGGATTACGAAGCGGCGCACGGACAATTAATGCTCCTGCCGCTGGCGGATTTACACGGCACTGCGGTGATTATGAAAGTCTAACGAAAAAAGGGGCTGTCGTATAAACGAAAAATGCGTTTATGCGACAGCCCCTTTGAGATTAGATATGGGCATTCATCCAGTCGATAATGTCTTTAGTGACTTCTTCACGATTGGTTTCGTTTAAGAGCTCGTGGCGAGCCCCCGGGTACAGGCAAAGCCCGAGGTCATTGTAGCCGAGGCATTGATATTGGCTAAATAAGCGACTGACGCCTTTGCCGTAGTCACCGATGGGATCGGAGGCACCGCTCAGGAGCACAATTGGCACGGTGGTGTCAAGCTTGGCAAGTGCTGTCGGGTCATAGTTTGTGAGCATGCCGGTGAGCATATCGGCGTAAGCACGGACGGTGAAATCGTCAATGATGAGGGGATTGGTGCTGAAACGATTGGCGCGTTCGATATCACGGGTGAGCCAGTCGTTTTTCGAACGGCGAGGAAAACAGCGGCGATTGTTCAAGCCCATAAAGAGGGCGTGGACAAGAGCGCTTTTGTGCATACTTCCCTTACAGTCGGCAATGGCGGAGGTGATGCATTGGCCGAGCTTGACGATATTTTTTGGTAAATGTCCGGTGCCCATCAGGATGACGCCATTTAATGTTGGTAAGTAGAATTGGTGCAAAAGCTGGCGTGTGAGGAAGGAGCCCATACTGTGCCCCATCAAAAAGAGTGGCAAGTCCGGATAATCGGCGTGCGCCTTGTCCACCATGTGCAAGCAATCATGAATGACGTAGTCATTGCCGCAGCGGTCTGCAAAATGACCGCGCTTGCTTGAATCGGTCATGGAGTAGCCGTGACCCAAATGGTCGTGGGCATACACAATGATACCTTGCGCATTCAAAGCGCGCGCAAATTCATCATAGCGCGCACCGTATTCGAGCATGCCGTGAAAAAGCACCAAGACGGCGCGCGGTGTGCAGGACGGGGTCCAGATATTATAGTGAATGGTTGTTTGGTGGTCGGCAGATAAAAAAGTGGCTGTTTGCATGTATTCACGTCCTTTGAAGGGTATTGCCTAGAGTGTAGCATATTTTGAGCAACGATGGTAGTTTAAGGGCGGACGTGCGTGGGTACAAAGCGCTATAAATGATAAAAATGGTCAAAGTCCGTTAATTTGTCGGAGAATAGATTTTAATGCGTAAAAAATTTTTTATAGTTTTTGGATGTGCGCAATGGATGCTTGCGGTGGAAAATAAAAAAACAGGAGGCTATAATAGGGGGACACAACACTGTTGCACAATGAAGGAGAGCTTAAAAGGGGCGATTAATGTTGAATCAAGGTTACAACACATCGATTGAAGTTTTGGACATTCTTACAGCGAACAGTATTAAAAAGGTCAACTATCCGGTGATGAAAACAATGCTATTGGGCATCATGGCAGGGCTGATGATTTCCTTTGGGGCAGATGCGGCGATGATTGCCGGTCATGCGATGGAGAATATGAGTGCCGGCCGTATCCTAAGTGGGGCGATTTTCCCGATTGGGTTGATTGCCATTGTGCTAACAGGTTCGGAGCTTTTGACAGGGAGCTGCCTCAATGTGCTGGGGATTCCGACGGGCGAAATGAATCTTTTTGGATTTAGCCGTAACCTTGTTTTGGTTGGAGTGGCAAATTGCATTGGTGCGGTGGTGCTGGCTGCAACCGTGTATTATATGGGTCAGCTCGATTTAAGTGCTTGTCGCATGGGTGCTTATGCCATCAAAACGGCTGTAGGCAAGGCAACCTTGGGCTTTATGCCGGCATTGGTCAGTGCTATTTGGTGTAACTTCCTTGTTTGCTTGGGTGTATTCTTGGGTGCAGCCGCAAAGGATGTAGCCGGGAAAATCATCGGTATTTTCTTTCCGATTTGGGTCTTTGTTTCTTGTGGCTTTGAGCACAGTGTGGCCAATATGTTCTATCTTCCACTTGGCTATTTTGCCGCACACAATCCGGCATACGCCGCTGCTGCCGAGGAATTCTTCGGTATTGGTGCCGATAAGCTAGAGGTGCTTAATGTACCAAATTTGCTGCTCAATAACCTCTTGCCGGTAACCATCGGCAATATTATTGGGGGCAGCGTGATTTTGGCGGGATTTTATTACTTGGCACTCAAAAAATACAAATAATCAAAAGCCGGGTTCCTTATTAGAGTAAGGAATCCGGCTTTTTGCATAGAGGCATAGATAAGCGAGGTGGTAGGTTTATTCAAATCTGTTTTTGTCGGTTTGTGTTGGTACAGCAGTGGGGTAATCGCCACCGAAGCAAGCGGTACAGAAGCCTTCACAGCCATCTGCAATTTGTAAAAGATGTTCAACGCTGAGGTAGCCCAAGGAATCGACACCGATGATTTTGGCAATTTCATCGACGGTGTGATGGTTAGCAATCAAATTTTCCGGCGCGTCAATATCCGTGCCATAGTAGCAAGGCGCAACAAAAGGCGGAGCGCTGACGCGCATGTGAATTTCTTTTGCGCCGGCTTTGCGCAAAAGCTCAATGGTTCCGCGGCAGGTGGTCCCACGTACGATGGAGTCGTCAATCAGAACCACGCGCTTTCCGGCGACGATGCTGCGAATAGGATTGAGCTTGATGTTAACACCGATTTCGCGTTGTTCCTGTGTAGGGGAGATAAAGGTTCGCCCAATGTATTTGTTTTTGGTAAAACCAATGCCGTATGGAATACCGGAGGCATTGGCATAGCCCAAGGCGGCTTCCAAGCCGGAATCGGGAACGCCAATAACGATATCGGCATCAACCGGATGTTCAGCGGCTAGAAAAGCCCCGGCTTTTTGTCGTGCTAAGCTTACCGAAGCACCGTCAATGCTAGAATCCGGGCGCGCAAAATAAACAAATTCAAAGACGCAGAGCTTTTTTGGCGCACTGTTGCAACGGCGGGTATCGCTTGTGATGCCCACTTCGCTGACGGTGACAATCTCACCCGGCTGAATATCGCGTACATATTCAGCACCCACCGCATCCAACGCGCAGGTTTCCGAGGCAAATACGATTTTGCCATCGTTTGTTTTTCCCATGCAGAGCGGGCGGAAGCCATGAGGGTCGCGGGCGGCAATCAGCTTATCAGGCGAAGAAATTACCAGCGAATAGGCTCCTTCGATTCTTCCCATGGCGCTGTAAACAGCTTCTTCAATGGAAGGAGTATGCAGCTGCTCCTGTACAATGATATAGGCGATGACTTCACTATCCGTGGTGGTATGAAAAATAGAACCACTTTGCTCTAATTCATTTCTCAGTTCATAGGAGTTGGTCAGATTGCCATTGTGTGCCAAGGCCATGCAGCTTTTGTGGTGATGGATAACAAGCGGTTGGGCGTTGCGCTTTCGATCGGAGCCGGTGGTGGCATAGCGCACATGGCCAACTACAATATTACCGGACTCAAAATGCTGCAAGCGTTCTTTTGGAAAAACATCGTTGACAAGGCCTTCATCACAATAGGCGGTAAAAATATCGCCTGTATTCACGACAATGCCGGCGCTTTCCTGACCACGGTGCTGAAGGGCAAAAAGTCCGTAGTAAGCCAATGGCGCCAGATGGGCAATTTCTTTGGAATAAACGCCAAAGACACCACATTCTTCGTGGAGATGGCGGTCATTAAAAACAGCCTGAGTATCCTTATTCATCATTTGGGAGCCTCCTCATTTTTTTAGACATAAGTGTTTGCATCATCACATAAATGGCGGTAAAAAGAAAGTGATTCGATGGCATTCCCTCGGAGATGACGGGGGAATGCCATCTCCGAGGGAGCTGCTTATTCAAAAGCTGCCTCGAATCGTAGTATGGGGACATATATAAGGGAATTATTTCACACCAAACAGCAAGTCGCCATAGGTAGGAAATGGCCAATAGCTTGCTGCAGTTATGGTTTCCGCTTCATCGGAAACAACACGTAGTTCACACATCTTTGGAATAATTTCATCTCGAATAAACAGGGACTTGTCTGTGATACTGTTCATCATATCTAGCTTAACCGTTGCTGATTCCAGCAAGGTGGATCTGGCGTCAATGGTATCGACCAAGGTCGCTAGACGCTTAATCAGCTTTTGCTCATAATTGCATGGAATATCGGTATCGAAGGAACGTTTTGCTGTAGCTGTTGAAACAAGTGCGGAAACATAGGATTCCACAGCAGGCAAAATTTCTTTGTTTGCCATGTCCACCATTGTCAACGCTTCAATGCGGACAACCTTGCAGTAGTTTTCCAATAAAATATCATGGCGAGCCAAAAGCTCGGATTCGGTATAGACCTTGTGGGCAGTCAGCATGTCCATGTTTTCTTTTTGAATGAGCATCGGAATGGCATCCGGTGTGGTACGTAGGTTTAAGAGTCCACGTTCCTCGGTTGCCTCTTTAATCCAAGCATCATCGTAACCGTTGCCGTTAAAAATAATGCGCTTATGGGCGGTGATGGTCTTTTTTATCAAGTCATGCAGTGCGGTGTTGAAATCAGGTGCCGCTTCCAACTCATCCGCAAAAAGTCGCAATGATTCAGCCAGTGTTGTGTTGAGCATAATATTGGTGCAGGCAATCGAATCGGAAGAGCCGAGCATTCTAAACTCAAACTTGTTGCCGGTAAAGGCAAGCGGCGATGTGCGGTTACGGTCGGTATTGTCTTTAGTGAATCGTGGCAAGACGTCCACGTTTAATTTCATTTTTTGCTTTTCAATGCCATTGTATGGTGTTTCGTTTTCAATGGAATCGAGGATATTCGTCAATTCATCACCGAGAAAGATGGAGATAACAGCCGGTGGTGCTTCGCTTGCACCCAGACGGTGATCGTTGCCGGCTGTGGCAACAGAAGCACGGAGAAGTCCTTGATAATCATCGGCGGCTTGAAGAACAGCCACCAAGAAAAGCAGGAATTGTGCGTTTTCATAAGGGGTATCGCCGGGGGCAAAGAGGTTTACGCCGGTGTCCGTGGACAACGACCAGTTATTGTGCTTCCCGGAGCCGTTGACACCGGCAAACGGTTTTTCATGAAGCAGGCAGACCAGGTTATGTTTGGCGGCAACCTTTTGCATGATTTCCATGGTGAGTTGGTTTTGGTCTGTGGCAATATTGGTTGTCGTATAAATCGGCGCAAGCTCGTGTTGAGCAGGGGCGACCTCATTGTGCTCGGTCTTTGCGAAAATGCCCAGCTTCCAAAGCTCGATATTCAAATCTTCCATAAACGCCGTCACGCGCGGATTGATGGTGCCAAAATAATGGTCGTCCAGCTCCTGCCCCTTTGGTGGCTTGGCACCAAACAGCGTTCTGCCGGTATAGAGAAGGTCCTTGCGCTTATCATACATCGATTTATCAACGAGGAAGTATTCCTGTTCCGGGCCGACAGAGGCGCAAACATGCTTGACGTCATCGTTGCCGAAAAGCTTGAGGATGCGGAGCGCTTGCTTGTTGAGTGCTTCCATGCTACGAAGAAGCGGTGTTTTTTTGTCCAGTGCTTCACCGCCATAGGAGCAAAATGCTGTAGGAATACAGAGGGTTTTGCCTTTGATAAAAGCGTAGCTGGTTGGATCCCAGGCAGTGTAGCCACGTGCCTCAAAGGTCGCACGCAAACCGCCGGAAGGGAAGGAGGAGGCATCCGGTTCGCCCTTGAGCAGCTCCTTACCGGAAAATTCCATAATTACACGGCCGTCAGGCGCCGGCGTGATAAAGCTATCGTGTTTTTCGGCGGTGATACCGGTCAATGGTTGAAACCAATGCGTGAAGTGGGTTGCACCATTCTCAATCGCCCAATCCTTCATTGCGGCAGCAACTACATTGGCCACAGACAAATCGAGCTTTGTGCCCTTTTGAATGGTTTGCTTCAGAGAATGATACACATCGGCAGATAAACGCGCTTTCATCACACGGCTGTCAAAAACCATGCTTCCAAAGATTTCCGGTACAGTCGTCATAGTGGGTCTTCCTTTCAAATCAATTCATTGTTCAAACAAAAAAAGAGACACTGACGCGCAGAGGGATAGCCCTCTGAGACGCCAGTGTCTCTTAACAGTGCCAAATATACAACAGACAAAGAAAATTGTCAACGGCTAATCGCATAAAAATTCATGGCAAAAAAATAATTTCTATAGCTACGGGATTGAAATCGTTTGGGACATCGAGTATTTTTATGGTAAAACGGTGGTGTTTCGATGAGAAAATACGCATCCCCCATGAAACCCGGCGTTTTTCTTAAACGAAGTGAAAGACAATAATGACAATAATTGATTGAAAAGAAAGCAGGTGACGCCATGAAATACACGCCCGAAGAAGTGATGCAGTTTGTGCAGGAGGAAGAAATTAAATTTATCCGCTTGGCATTCTGTGATGTTTATGGCAAGCAGCATAATGTGGCCATTATGCCCGGTGAGCTAAAGCGTGCATTTGAGTTTGGCATTGCCATCGATGCCTCAGCGATTGGTGGATTTGGTGGCGAGGTTCGTTCTGATTTGTTGCTGCACCCTGATGCTTCTACGTTGATTCAGTTGCCATGGCGGCCGGAGCAAGGAAAGGTTGTGCGCATGTTTTGCGATATTTCCTACCCGGATGGGCGCGCATTTGAGTGTGATACCCGCGGCATCTTGAAGCAAGCGGTAGCGGTGGCGGCGGAAGCAGGCTATGCCTTTACCTTTGGCGCGGAAATGGAATTTTATCTCTTTAAGGTCGATGAAAACGGCGAGCCGACGAAGGTGCCGTACGACCATGCCGGCTATATGGATATTGCGCCGGATGATAAAGGCGAAAACATCCGCCGTGAAATCTGCCTGATGTTAGAGCAAATGGGCATTTGTCCGGAAAGCTCCCATCACGAAAGCGGCCCGGGGCAAAATGAAATCGACTTCCGCTACTCGGACCCACTCACTGCAGCAGACAATGCCATTACCTTCAATGCCATTGTGCGCACAGTTGCGGCACAGAATGGACTTTGGGCCAGCTTTTCGCCAAAACCGTTGCCGGAGTGGGACGGCAATGGCATGCACATTAATATTGCGGCTAAGGGTGACGAAAAAATGGCACTTTTGCCTTGCGTGATAGCAGGCATTTTGGAAAAAATTAACGAAATGACGTTGTTTTTGAACCCCTGTGAAGAATCCTGCCGCCGTTTGGGTCACGATAAAGCGCCACGCTACGTAACCTGGTCGGCAGAAAATCGTTCCCAGCTTATCCGCATTCCGGCGGCAGTTGGCGAGCACCAACGGGCGGAATTGCGCTCCGCAGACCCAACGGCAAATCCGTATATTGCTTATGCGCTTCTGATTTATGCGAGTCTTTATGGCATCCAGCACAATTTGACCTTGCCACCGGCAACAGATGTTAACCTTTACAATGCGTCATCGGAAGCGTTGTCTTCTTTAAAAAAATTGCCGGTCTCTCTGTATGAAGCGACAGCTGTGACCATGTCCGGCTCCTTTGCCCAGGCGTATCTTCCTGAAGCGGTCATTCGCGCTTACAGCCACAGATAATTGCTTGATTGCTGTGCCCGACAGAAAGGAGGGGGGAGCCAGTGATTTTTCAAGAACAAACCTACAGCGTGTTGATTGTGACAGCATCGGATTCCTTTACAAACAGCATCATGCCATTGCTCCCCATGACGGATTATTGGCCTGTGACAACGGTTCATAGCGTCAGTGAAGCACAGCGGCGCATCGTGGACAAGGAGTATGATATTGTGCTAATCAATGCACCGTTGCCGGATGATTTCGGTATGCGACTGGCGATTGACATCTGCGCCAACAGTGGTGCCGGCGTATTGCTCCTTGTAAAAAACGATCAGTTTAACGACATTTATTCGAAGGTGGTCAGCTATGGTGTGATAACCTTGTCGAAGCCGACCAATTCGCGGATGATTGCGCAGAATCTGCGCATCCTTTGCGCTACCAGAGAGCGGATGCGCCAAATGCAGGAAAAGCAAGCGACAGTCGAAGAAAAAATCGAGGAAATCCGTTTGGTGAACCGTGCGAAATGGTTACTTATCGAATGCTTGAGCATGACAGAGACAGAGGCCCATCGCTACATCGAAAAGCAAGCCATGGACGCGCGCATTTCCAAGCGCGAGGTCGCTGAAAATATCATAAAAACCTATAAATAACAATGCACAAAGCAAAAAAGAACACTTTGATGCCCTTTAACGTGGTATCGAAGTGTTCTTTTTGCTTTTAATGGAAACAATCTGATGGTCCCCTCTTTGCGATTAGTTACTGTCATCGTCTACAGCAAAGCCATCATCATTAGTCAGCGCATAGTTATCGGTATCGGCGTCATCTGGAACACGGGTGACCATAAAGTCTTCCACCAAGCGCTTCGCCACCTTGCTTTTCTTGCTGTCACGTTTGTCCATAAAATAGCCAAAGAGGCAGAAGGTCAAGGCGCCAAGAAAGTTCACGAAGAGATCCTTCATGGTATCGGTAAGCCCGATATCGAGATAACCACCGTCAACGAAATATGTCGTGCCGTCAGCGGTAATGATGCGGGTTTCAACAATGTCCTTGATACTGATGCAGGTTTGGATATTGTCTGGGTCAAGGGTGAAGGAGTTGACACTAGATAGGATAAAGTCCTTTTGCATATCCATACCAAAGAGATTATCAAATGCAAACTCACAGAATTCCCACAGCACCCCGATGGTCATTGAAAAGCAGAACGCCACCATCGTCAGATAAAATGGTGAGAGGTTGATGTTTTTGCTGTTGCGGTTTAACAGCTCAACGGTGGAGAAGCCCACCGCCGCCGCAAGGAAGCCGTTGATGGTATGAAGCATGGTGTCCCAGCCGGGGATGGCCATATAAAAATAATTGACTTCCCCTAAAATTTCCGCAGCAAAGATAAAGAGGTAAATGCTCCCTTCAAGTAACGGCGGAATGTTAATAGAAAAGCCTTGTTCCATTAACGAAGGAACAAGGAATAATAAGAGCGACAAAAGACAGTACGCCGCACCGTTGTAGTTACCGTTAAAAAGCGAGCGAATCCCGATGATGATGATGAGAATACGTAAAACGGAATACAAGATAAAGACCCCACGGTCGGTGCGAATGTGTTCGCGTACGTTGTTCATAATGTTCTTGGCAAAACGGAACATATAAATCCCCCTTCAAAAGATTTGATTCTATGGTAAAGGTTCTATCTTGCGATTGCAAGATTTACGGCAGTATTTTCGTGATTGTCCAACCATAGGGAATTGGGTATAATAAAGTAGAGCATGTATACACCAATTGAACCCGCTAAGGGGAACGATTAAAGGAGATTACACTATTGAGCGATTACAAAGAACAAATCGTCTTAGAGGATGATTTGGCAGCGCGCATTTTTGGCCCTGCCGATCATTATTTGCGCCTCATTACGGCAAACTTGCTCTGCCGGGTGGTGGCACGCGGCAATGTGTTGACCCTTTTGGGCAGTAAAGAAAGCGTTGCGGTCGCACGCGCGTTGTTTGATTATTTGATAACGTTGGCGCGAGAACGCGAGCTTGAAGAAGGCGATGTGCATTATGCGCTTACAACTGCCGCACGTGAAATGGCGGCGGGAGAAGTCGAAGGTCTAAACCAAGTCCTTTTGATGACACCACGCGGAAAGCAAATTCGCCCAAAGACCAAGGGCCAAAAAGAATATCTCGATATGATTCGCAAAAAAACCATTACCTTCGGGATTGGACCGGCAGGGACCGGGAAAACCTATCTGGCGGTGGTAATGGCTGTTTTGGCACTCAAGCGCCGTGAAGTGGAACGTATTATTCTCACCCGTCCGGCGGTGGAAGCCGGCGAAAAGTTGGGCTTCTTACCGGGGGATTTGCAGGAAAAAATCGACCCATATCTCCGTCCGCTTTATGATGGACTTTATGATACCCTGAGCCAAGAAACCGCGCAGCGTCATCTGGAAAAGGGCATTATTGAAATAGCCCCGCTTGCATATATGCGTGGGCGCACCTTGGATGATGCATTTATTATTTTGGACGAAGCGCAGAATACCACACCGGAACAAATGAAAATGTTCCTTACTCGTATCGGCTTTGGATCCAAGGCCGTTGTAACCGGCGACTTGACACAGATTGACTTGCCAAACGCCAACCAATCCGGTTTACGCCAAGCCTATCGCATTTTGCAGCATATTGAAGAGATTGGGTTTTATGAGCTGGACGCGGAGGATGTGGTCCGACATCCGGTAGTAGCGAAGATTATTCGCGCCTACGACCGCTTTCAGTCAAGGGAGATGAGTCGACATGTACTCAGAGATGAATCACAAGAAGACGAGCCGATGGCGCCCGTTCAATAAATTTTTGGAGCACCGCACCTTTTCCTATAAGGTGGTTGTTTGCGTGACCTTTGTCATCATTGGTTTGGTGATATTTCAAGGCCTTGCTTCCACACAGCTTTTTTGGAAGGTCGGTGACGTGGCGAGCCGTACGGTAACAGCGGACCGCAGTGTGGTTTATGAAGACACCGAAGCAACAAAAGCCAAGCAAGAGGCGGCACTGAATAATTTTGAAGATGTCTATCAGATTAATCTGGAGCAGTTTAATAACCTCACCTTGGTGGCGATAGACCGTACCTTTGAGGATTTGCAAGAGGTATTGGTAAGCGACAGCACCACGACGCAAAAGGACGATAAACAGGTTATAACCGAAGAAAAAGAACGACGTCGTAACTTAAATAACCTTCTGAAAAGTGATGTTAGTGACGAGGATTGGGCGGAGCTGTCCGCCTATACAGCAGAGCATATTGAGCTTTTGCACCGTCAAGCGGTGGCTATTAGCTCGAATGTAATGGGCAAAGGTGTGAAAGAAGAGCAGCTGAGCGATGCCAAGACACAGCTTTTGGAAAATGTCGACCAAACCTATGCGTTTACAGATTTAGACCGTCGTTTGGTGCATCGAATTTTGGAAAACATCAAGTTTTATCCAACCAGTGAAATCAACCAAGAAGATACTGAAGCACGCCGTAAGGAAATCTTATCAAGCGTTGAGCCGGTGTTCTACACCATTCAAAAAGACCAAGTCATCGTCAATAAGGGCGATATTATCACCGCTGAGCAATACTCTGCCCTGCAAGCCCTTTCCAATAACAAAGAGCTTTCACCATTCAAAATTGCCTTGGGCACGATTCTTACAATCTTTCTCTTTTTTGTGGGACTGTCCAAGTTTATTGAATGGCGCGGGCGCCAAAAATCTAGTGCCGAATGGCAGCGCGCTGTGTCCATTATATTGGTGGCCATGACGATTATTGTGCTGCTGTTTCCGGTCATCAGTGCGATACAAATCGGCACCAATCTCAATGCATCGGAGCTTGTTAACTTCCTCATACCGATTCCGGCAGTGACAGTTATGATTGCCATTCTGCTCGGCAATGAAGAAGCGGTGTTTGTGACCCTTTTGATGGGCATATTGGTCGGCCTTTATACCAACGATGTATATGTGAGCTTTGCCAATGTGGCAGGCTCGCTGATGGCATTGGCGCAGGTCAAGGTGGTGCACCGTCGTACCGATTTGACCATGTCTGCTGTGTATGCGGTGGGCGGGTTAGCGTCGGTGGCACTGATTTATGCCCTTGTGGCAGGGCTCGAAACCCGTGAGTTGTTCGTATTATTGGCTTATTGTGTGGGTAATGGCTTCTTGACGCTGATGCTTACAATTGGGCTCTTGCCTTATCTTGAAACAGCGTTTAATGTCACCACCTCCCTCACTTTGATGGAGCTTTGTGACCCGAATACGCCACTCCAACGTGATTTGATGAACAAGGCAGCCGGCACCTATCAACATTCCCTGATGGTTGCAAACCTTGCCGAAGCCGCGGCGCTTCGTATCGGTGCTGATGCGCAGCTTGTGCGCACCGCAGCCTATTATCACGATATTGGGAAAATAAAACGTCCGGAATTTTTCTCGGAAAACCAAATGACGTACTTGAATCCACACGATAACCTTGCGCCAACCCTTTCTACGCTGATTATTACTTCTCACGTCAAAGACGGGGTAGCAATGGCCAAGGAAGCCCGTTTGCCGCAACCGATTATTGACCTGATTGGTCAGCATCACGGCAACACCGTGGTAAGCTACTTCTATCACAAAGCGAAAAAGAATGATCCAACAGCCAATGAGGACGATTTTCGCTACAATTGCAAGCGTCCGCAAACCCGTGAAGCGGCGATTTTGATGATTGCTGATACTGTCGAAGCGGCAGTACGCTCCAATATTAACCGTCTTTCGCATGGGCAAATCGAAAGCTTCATTCGCAATCTGATTAATGACAAGATGGAAGACAAGCAATTTATTGAATGTGATATGACCTATCGCGATATCCGCGATATTACCGATGAAATGATGCGCATGATTAACAGCATTTACCACAAACGTGTGGCGTATCCGGATAAAAAAAGTCTATTAAAATAAAAGGAGATGCGACATGCAATTTGATATTGTGAACGATTGGGGCGAGCTTGATGAAAGCTGGCTTCGTCGTCTTGATGAAATTTTGCCGCTATATGCCGAGCAAGAAGGATTGCCCGATGAGATGATAATCGGGCTTACCTTTACCGATGATGCGGCCATTCGCGAAATCAACCGTGAAACCCGCGACATTGACCGCGCAACCGATGTGCTCAGCTTTCCGATGTATGAGCGCGATGATGAAATCGAGCTTTTTGAAGATGAGTTGGCACCGTTTGGTGACATCGTGCTTTCTGTGCCGCACGCTCAAGCACAAGCCGAAGAATACGGTCACAGTGTGGAACGAGAAGTGTGCTATCTGATTGTGCACGGATTGATGCACCTTGCCGGCTATGACCACATCAAAGAAGATGACAAGGTTGAAATGCGCGCTGCCGAAGAAGCGTTGTTAAACGCAGTGGGTGTGACACGCGCATGAATAAAATTGAATTAATGGACAAGGCGCGCCAAGCACGCAGTAATGCGTACGCGCCTTATTCGCATTTTATGGTTGGCGCAGCGCTTTTATGTGCCGATGGCACGGTAGTATGCGGTGTCAATGTAGAAAATGCAAGCTACGGCTTGACCTCTTGCGCCGAACGCAATGCGATTTTTGCGGCGGTGGGTGCAGGAAAGCGTGATTTTTGCGCCATTGCCGTTATCGGCAATACCCTTGCTGTTCCATGCGGTGCGTGTTTGCAAGTAATGAGCGAATTTGCGCCAACAATGCCCGTTTATATTGCCGGGCTTGAAAGTGATGAGATTATAGAAACCTCTGTACAGGCATTGTTGCCTACGCAGTTTACCCTTACGAAGGAGGAAACCCTATGAAAACCGGATTTATCTCTTTAATTGGGCGTCCAAACGCCGGCAAAAGTACCTTAATCAATCAAATTCTTGATCGCAAGATTGCGATTACCTCTTCAAAACCACAGACCACCCGTACCCGCATTACCGGGATTTTTACCACCAACGATGCGCAAATGGTCTTTATCGATACCCCGGGGATTCACAAACCAAAGGATCGCCTCAATCAATACATGGTCGAAGCGGCGCGTTCTACTATTTATGAAGGCGACGTGATTTTTTATGTTGTGGATGCTTCCGTGCCATTTGGACCGGGTGAACAATTCATCCTCGATTGTCTTAAGGATATCGATGTGCCGGTGTTCCTCTTGCTTAATAAAATTGACTGCATGACATCCGAAGAAATCATGCGCACCATCGTTAAATGGCAAACACGCAGAGAATTTGCAGAAATTTTCCCATTGAGCGCAGAACGTGGCGACAATGTTGACCGTTTGCTTGAAACCGTCAAGGGCTACCTAATCGAAGGACCGAACTTCTATCCGGAAGATGCCGTAACCGACCAGCCGGAACGCATTGTTATGAGCGAGCTTATTCGCGAAAAGATTTTGCGCTTGACCGAAGAAGAAGTACCGCACAGCGTTGCTGTGGTGATTGAACATATGGAACGCGATGAAAGCGACGATAAACTCATCGTCCATGCGGCCATCTATACCGAACGCCAATCTCAAAAAGCCATCATTATCGGCAAGCAAGGGCAGATGATTAAACGCATTGGCACCGCTGCACGCCGTGATATTGAAGAATTATTGGGCGAAAAGATTTATCTCAAGCTGTGGGTTCGTGTAAAGGAAAATTGGCGCAACCGTGAAGGGGCCTTGCACGATTTCGGCTATGACATGGAAGACTTTAGCTAAACTTGCATAAAAAACAAGAACCATCAATGGAAAGGAAGTGAGCGCATGATCGAAGAATGGCAAGAAATAAAAGTTCCAACCAATGAAGAGGAAGCAGAAGAACTCAAAGTATTCCTTCAAGAACAGCATCCAAAAGACATCGCAGAATATATTGCAGAGTTGGATGACCGAGAGATGCAGGCGGCCTTAATCAAGGTCATGGAACCGGAAGACGCCGCAACAGTACTCTTTGAAATGGACGACCAAGAGCTGCTTATCGACGTGCTCTTGGAATTACCGCGTGCACTCGCTTCGGCTATTGTTAACGAAATCCCGAACGACGAAGCGGCCGACATGCTTGAAGACATGGATGAAAGCGACCGAAGCCGCATTCTGAGCCTCTTTGAAGAAGAAGACGCGGACGACATCACAGACCTGTTGACCTACGAGAGCGATACCGCCGGCGGTTTGATGACCACCGAATTCGTTGTTGTGCCGGTCTTTGTAAAGGCTGAAAAGGCCATCGAAATCATCCGCATGTACGCACCGGATGCAGAAACCATTTACTATGTGTACGTTATTGACGGCTTGAACCACTTGGTTGGGATTCTTTCCTTGCGTGAGCTCATCATTGCCGGGCCGGAAACCTTGATTGGTGACATCATGATTCAAAATGTTACCAGCTGTAATGTTCGCGATGACCAGGAAGAAGTTGCGGAAATCATGACCAAGTACGATCTCTTGGCGCTTCCTGTTGTAGATGACGAAGACCACATTTTGGGGATTATCACCGTCGATGACATTGTAGACGTTATTCAAGATGAAGCCAGCGAAGACATTTATCGTATGGCCGGTACCACCGAAGCCGAATTGGACGAAGGCGCAAGCATTATCACCGCCTTAAAATCGCGCTTGCCGTGGCTGATAATTACCATTTGCGGGGGGCTTTGCTCCGGGACGGTATTGGACCATTTTCAAATGACCCTGAGCCAAATCGCGGCATTGATTATCTTTATTCCAATGATGACCGGGATTGCCGGGAATGTTGGGACCCAATCCTGTACTGTTACCGTTCGTGGGATAGCCACAGGGAATATTACCGCCAAGGTTGCCGTGACGACAATTTTTCGTGAAGCCTTGCTGGGGTTTGCCTTGGGAAGCACCCTTGGCTCGATTGTGTGCTTGATATCTATTTTCTGGCAGCACAGCCTGGCCTTGGGGATTACTGTAGGGCTGACCATTTTGCTCAATAATTTCATGGCGGCATTGTTGGGAACCGTGGTGCCACTGGCATTGGAACGCCTTCATATTGACCCGGCGGTGGCATCATCGGCATTTATTACCACCACCACTGACATTTTGGGGCTCTTCAATTACTCTATTATTGCGATTTTGATTTTTGGGATTTAGCGCCCTGTCAGCAAAGGATGATGGTATGATTCAACCAAAGACAAACTTTAAGCTTCAGGACTTTTTTATTATATTTATCGCAAGCGCCCTGTTGACCGGTGGGGTTCAACAGGCGCTCTTGTTTTTAGTGCCAAATTTGGGCGAATACAAAATTATGCGCCTTGCCACAGGGATGTGGTTGCAAGACGGGCTCTTTATTTTGGGTGCGCTCTTGATTGTGCGTTGGCGCAAAGAAACACCGGCGGCGCTCGGCATTCGCAAAATCGGTCTGCGCGCCGTGCTGGAATCGGTCTTGACCGGAATGGGACTTTACCTCTTCATGGTAGGAATGATTCAGCTGATTAATAGCCTTTGGCCCGGTGGCCTGCGTGCACAAAACGTGCAAAGCCTCATGCAATCTGAAGACACCTTGGTCATGCAAGTGCTCGTGCTTCTCACAATGGGTGTCTTTGTGCCGATTGCCGAAGAACTCATTTTTCGCGGCGTGCTCTTTCAGAGCTTTTGTAACCATCTGCGCCAGCCAATAGCGATGCTCTTTACGGCGATTTGTTTTGCATGCACCCATGGTGACGCACAACGACTGATACCGTTTGCAATTGGTGGCTATGTATTAAACGCACTCTGCGTGCGCCACCAAAGCATATGGGCAAGCGCCATTGCGCATGGCACTTGGAATTCGATAATGATTATTGTTTACTACATGGCGATTTAGACGCCATTTCTGAAAAAATAATTTTGGAGGGATTTTATGCAAACCACACTCCACATCACCGGCCTTTCACATGACGGCAGCGGCGTTGGCCGCGACGACGATGGAAAGGTCGTTTTTGTACCCGGCACACTCCCGGATGAAACCGTAACCGTAACCCTAGGCGAAAGCAAAAAAGGCATTACCCATGCCACATTGGAAGCAGTGGTAACGCCTAATGCGATGCGTCGAACACCGCCTTGCGGGATGGCAAGCCTGTGTGGCGGCTGTCCGCTTCAAATTGCTGACGACGCCTTGCAAGCAGAAATGAAAACCCGGCAAGTGCGCGATGCCCTTACGCGCATTGGAAAGCTGGACTGTGAAGTACTGCCGGTACGCACCATGGCAGAACCTTGGCGCTACCGCAACAAAGGCATTTTTCATGTTGACTACAGCCAAGGCGAAGCCCGCCTCGGATTTTTTGAAAAAGGCAGCCATGCGCTCGTACCGGCAGCGCAATGCCTGCTATTTAGCGAACAAGTTAACCGCCTTACCCTTTGGTTGGAAGACGCCATTACCAGAAGCGGCATTGCCGGCGATATAGACAAAGTGATGATACGCGAAAGCCACTCCAACGGAGAAATGATGGTTGTACTTGTGACCGCAGGCCAAAAATTTCGTCATCAGCGTTTAGTCAAAGCCTTGCAAGCAGAATGGCCGCAAGTCGTAAGCATTTGGCACAACATCAACACCAACCCGCGCCTCATGCTCGGTCGTGCCTTTACCCACTTGGCAGGCAAAGAAACCATCTCTGAAAAACTCGGCGACCTACAGTATGAACTCTCACCGGCCTCATTCTTTCAAGTGAACACCGCCCAAGCGGAAGTACTCTACGGATGCGGCAAGGACATGATTGACCTCGCACCCGATGCGAGCATTTTGGACCTGTATTGTGGCATTGGCACCATTGGGAGCTTTATTGCCGAACGCAAACAAACCCTCACCGGCGTTGACAGCGTTGGCCAAGCCATCGAAGACGCCAAAAAAGCAGCCAAAGCCAACGGCTTCAAAAATGCACACTTTACAACCGCAAAAGCGGAAGTATGGCTCCCAAAATGGCTCGGCAAAGGCAACCACGCCGACCTCGCCATCATCGACCCCCCACGAAAAGGCTGCGACAGCAAACTATTGGATGCCCTGATTGACGCAAACATCCCGCAAATCCTCTGCATCAGCTGTAACCCGGCAACCCTAGCACGCGACCTCGCACACCTCGCCCCATACTACAACATAGGCCCCGTCCAACCCGTGGACCTCTTCCCACACACCAGCCATGTGGAGACGGTAGTTTTGATGTCAAGGAAAGATAAATAAGTGCCAGAAAGCGGCGTATTTCCGGGCTTTTTCGGAGGTTTGGATTTGAAGCCAGACTTCTGAAAAAGCTCGGTTTTCTTATATGGAAACATATCTACTGCAAAATGCGTGTCAGGTTGTAACCTCGGATTAGATGTCACGATTTGAGACAGTGGATTAAATGTCAGGCATTTTGGATGATTTTTGGAAAACGAAAAGGGATGACAACCAATCCGGCAACTCGACCATTTTGGGAGGTTGCAGGCAGCGGAATAGACGTCAAGGAGAATTGGAGGCGTATTTATGTTTAATCCTGGACTAAAAATAGGACAAATTATAAAGAACGCAGATATTGTTGGAATATTCAAATGCGGAAATATGGGAGGTATGCGCCGGTCAAGAACAACGAATACACTTGTTATCGTATCGGATTATACAAAAGGTCTTTATCATGATAAGTGGATTGGCGGGGTTTTACATTATACAGGCATGGGCAAATCAGGTGACCAAGACATTCATTGGGCGCAGAATGCCACATTGGCTGAGTCTGATTATAGTGGAGTTGATGTTCATCTATTTGAAGTTATAGATGCTGGAGAATATATCTACTGCGGAAGAATAGAACTTGTGAGCAAGCCATACACAGATGTGCAGCCCGGTGAAGATGGTAATGATCGAAAAGTATGGATGTTCCCGATAAGGCCTGTACCAGATAATGATGTAAAGAAGCCACAAATGTTTGTATTTAAGGATATGGATGACTACGAAAATCGTGGTAAGAATGTTGATGCTGAGTATACAAAAATGATGGCTGCTGCCAAGAAAAAAGGAACAAAGAAGCCTGTATTTGTTGCACCGATTGTTCCGAAACCAGAGCCAAAACCGCAGATAGAAATACCAGCCGATATTATTGGAAGACAGGTGATACATAAAGCATTTGGCCTTGGAAAGATTACAGCGATTGAAGGCACTTCGATAGTCGTTCAGTTTGATATGGTTGGATTAAAGAAGATGGGGTATGAATTCTGCATGGAAAAGAAGTTGCTGGAGTTTATATAAGGAAGATATGAAGACGGTTAGAGTTGTCGCAGCAGTGATTCGTAGTGAAGATAAGATTTTTGCCACAGCGAGAGGATACGGTGAATTTAAGGGCCAATGGGAGTTTCCAGGAGGAAAGATCGAACCTGGCGAAACACCACAAGAAGCCCTAGTAAGGGAAATTCAAGAGGAGCTTGATGTAAAAGTCGAAGTTGGCGATTTGATAGACACTATTGAATATGATTACCCATCATTTCATTTAAGTATGGACTGCTTCTGGTGCATTGTGACTGATGGTGAAATAACACTCAAAGAAGCAGAAGATGCGCGTTGGCTTAGCAAAGATGAATTATACAGCGTTGACTGGTTACCTGCCGATATGAGGCTGATTGAAAAATTGGGAGGTGTTTTGGTTGAATAATGTTTTTGATACAAAAGAACGAATAGCACGTTCAAATATATATAGTATTTTTGGAAAATTTATAAGGCGCCAAATTGATAATAATGATGATGGAGAGGTATTGCTGAAGAAGGCTGGTCTATCAGCTTTTTGGGACGACTACAAAAATAAATTAAGTCCTTACTGGTATAACAGAGGATACCAGAATAATAATGATGACTATAATCCTGAATATGTTTGTCTGTCTATTTGCGAAAAAATCGAATCTAACGAAGAAGGTTTACTTCGATTTTTAAATTTAATTCTCGATGGAATTCATGATATTGATGATAAACAGTATAATTTATTATCTAATTATCTTGGCGTAATTGGATATGAATTGCAAATAATGATAGAAGAAGACTATGATTATGAATTAAAAAATTATTCACTTATTCCTTCAACGGAGGGGGGTCAGCAGCGGAATACAGATATTTCATATTTACATTCTATGCTCGAAATGCATCATCCTGATTTAGTGATTCTGTATGATGAAGCAATTACAAATTTTGGATCAGGGCAATATGTCAGCTGTATAGAAAACTGCAGATCCTTGTTAGAGAATTTCTTTAAAAAGTTGGATACGATTAATGGAGATTATGTGAAAGGGATACTTGCGGCAACGGGCGAAAGTATAATTGATAATGGAACACAATTGACGTCAATTAAGAAAATATATACATATTGGATCGATAATAAAAAGGGGGCTAATAGATTTAGGCTATTTCAGACAATGTATAGTGTAATGTCAGGACTTGGGACTCATCATGAGGATGTGGCAAGTAAGGAAGATGCACTTCTTCTCTTAAGGTATGTTGAGGACTGTCTGTTGTGGTGCTTTAGAAAAGGTGTAAACTGTTAATGACAAAAAAAGCCCTCCCGGCCATCATGGTCGAGAGGGTTTCGTGCGTCTACGGGATTATCCTTCAATCTCAATTTTCAGTCCGGACTTAAGCTCCACAGTGAAGTGATCATCCCAGACGATGATGCGCTCAAGCCAGCGCTTTACCAGTGCTTCGTCGAAGGCTTCCAGGTGTGCGGGTTGCTGCTTGATAAAATCCTGCAGCTCGTTGATGCGGGCAATCTGTGCGTCTCTGGCGGCAGTGTCAACCGTACATTTTTCTCGCTGCTCTCGGAGCTCGAAGATCTCGTCGGCAATCTCATCATAGGCCTCTTTGTTGTTGGCTTTTTTGAGAAGCTCTTTTTGAAGTTCCTGCAGTCTTTCGTTGATACCATCAGCGGTATTTTGCTGAGCGCTTCGGATCACCTTTGCAATGTTCTGCTGGAGCTGCGCCTGGTAGGTGGACTTACCTCCAAGGAGCGTGTTAATTGCCTGAACTACCACATTCTTCAATACCGGCTCATTGACGGTTCTTGCGTGGCATTCCTGCCCGGTAGGTTCCAGTCTACTGATGCAGCGCCAGACGATGGATTTGCAGCCGCGATTGTTCCAGTGAATTCTGCGGAACATTTCGCCACATTCGCCGCAAATGACAATCTGCGCAAAGCAGTGGTTGCAGCTGTAGGAGCGCTTTTTACCATTGGCGCTTGTCTTGACCACTCGCCTGCGTACCAGCTCTTCCTGCACCCGCAAGAAAATGTCCTTCGGAATAATTGCTTCATGGTTGCCTTCTACATAGTATTGTGGAACGATGCCATTGTTCTTGACTCTGGTCTTGTTCAGGAAGTCTGTGGTATAGGTTTTCTGAAGCAGGGCATCGCTGATGTATTTCTCGTTTCGGAGGATTTTGTTGATGGTGCTGGTCCACCATTTTGTTTTGCCAGCGCCGGTGAAGATGCCGTCTGCTTCCAGACCTTTTGCAATCCGGTCCATCGAGTAGCCCTCCAGGTATTCACGGTAGATGTGTTTTACCACCTCTGCCTGTTCTGGATCGATGATGAGATTTCCATCTGCATCCTTGGTGTAGCCGAGAAAGTGATTGTGATTTACCTGTACCTGGCCATTTTGGTAGCGAAACTGGAGTCCAAGCTTTACATTCTGGCTGAGGGATTGTGATTCCTGCTGTGCCAAGGAAGCCATAATCGTAATCAGGACCTCACCCTTGGCATCCATTGTGTTGATGGCTTCCTTTTCAAAGAAGACGGGAATGTTCTTATTCTTCAGCTGGCGGATGTATTTCAGGCAGTCCAGAGTGTTTCTGGCAAATCGGCTGATAGACTTGGTGATAATCATGTCGATGTTTCTGGCCTCGCAGTCGTCAATCATACGGTTAAAGTCCTCACGCTTTTTGGTGTTGGTGCCGGAAATACCATCATCGGCGTAGATACCAGCAAATTCCCATTCTGGGTTTTTCTGTATAAATTCTGTATAATGCTCGACCTGAGCATCGTAGCTTGTAGCCTGCTCATCGCTGTCAGTACTGACTCTGCAATACGCTGCGACTCTAATCTTTGGCTTTGCATCCTGCTGTCTGGCAGTGTTTCCGACCTGCCGTTTTGCAGGGATGACCATAACATTTCCCATTATTTGACCTCACTTTCTATCAGGCTGTATAGGTATTCTGCTTGCCTGACTGGATTTTAATAATTTTCTGTAATATCACCAAGTCGAAAGGCGGTATGAGCTGACCCCCAATTGGTAGACCTAAAAATCTAACGATTGGGGGTCAATACGTTTGAAAGTTATTTTGGCAAAGCATGTCCGGTTCATTAAACTTAAAAATCAAACACGAGCATGTCTCTTTTTTTACTGATAGGTGTAGCTACTTACAGTATGAGACATACTCGTGTTTTTGTAATTATTTTATTTTCCAACTAAACTCCGCGAAGAGCCATTTTTATGCTTTTTGATGGGGCATACGGGGCATGCGAACACGGAAGGTGGTGTGACCGTTGGCGCTTTCTGCGGTTAGACTGCCACCGTGGGCGGTAACGATGTCACGCGCAATGGCAAGCCCCAGGCCGGCACCGCCGGTTTGGGTGGAGCGGGATTCGTCAACGCGAAAGAATTTGTCAAAGATTTGCGCGAGTTTTTCTGTGGGAATCGTTGGTCCTTCGTTGGTAAAGGCGATGGTGACAGTGTCCGCTGTTTCTTTGGCGGTGATTTGAATCGGCGTGTTCGCAGTGCTGTAGGTGATGGCGTTTTTGAGTAAATTGGTCAACACCCGCGCGAGCTTGTTCGCATCACAAGTAAGGTGAAGATTATCCGGCGCATCAAGGATAATGCGATTACCGTGACTTTCAAGCAATGGGAAGAATTCATCCGAAAGCTGTATGAGCATATAGCTCAAGTCGGTGTCAGTCACCTCAAGCTGCATTTGTTGAAGGTTATAACGCGTGATGTCAAAAAATTCGTTGATAAGATGCTCTAGACGCTGGGCTTTTTCTAAGGTGATGTCCACATATTTAATGCGTTGCTCAGTCGGTAAATCCGGCGCCTCGTGTAAAAGACTCAAGTAGCCAATGATGGCGGTCAACGGTGTTTTGAGGTCGTGCGCGAGATAGGTAATAAGGTCATTTTTTCGTGCTTCTTCTTCACGTAGCAGTCGTTCGTGGTGCTCCATGTTATTGCGAATGTCGCTCATTTGCACGGCAATGTCGCCGTATTCCCTGGGAAATACCAAGGCGGCACCTTTGCTTGTGTGCATAAATTCTTCCATAAGACTGCTGATTTCCGAGGTGGTTTGGCGCAAGCGAGCCTTGGTCCAGTAGTGATTGACCAAGGACAGAAGGGCTATCACGAGGATAAGAAAGCCCAGTGCAACAAGAAATAGGACTTGACGGACAGCTGTCCAGTTTGGAAGGCTGTAATAAATAACATGTCCGTAGTCATCCTTCCAGCCACCGTAGCTTATCATGAAGCGGTCTTCAAACCAATCGGCGATGACACCGCTCAAGCCGGTATCTAGGGCGACATAGCCACCTAGTATCAAAACCAGCCCAACGGCGGCGGTAATGAGGAGAAAACGAGAGGCTTTACTTTTCAATTTTGTATCCACACCCCCAAACGGTTCTGATGTACTTCGGAGTTTCAAAAGAATCGTTCATTTTTTCGCGAAGCTTGCGAATATGCACTGAGATGGAATTGTTTTTTGTGTAATGCTCCTCCGGCCAAATGGTGCGAAAAATACTTTCTGCACTTACCACAGCGCCTTCATTTTGTAGCAGTACCTTGAGAATGGCAAATTCTGTCGGCGTAAGGGCAAGGGGTACCTCATTTAAGGTACAGACGTGGGTGCTGGTATTCATCATAAGTCCACGGTTTTGTAAAAGCACGTCTTCTGTCACCGGCGCATTATAGCGCTTATAACGCCGGAGCTGGGCTTTGACCCTTGCCACAAGCTCGAGCGGCAAAAAAGGGTTTGGTCACATAGTCGTCGGCACCGAGGGTGAGACCGTTGATTTTGTCGTGGGCTTCGCCCTTGGCAGTGAGCATGATGATGGGATACTGATACTTTTCTCGGATGTGGGCACATAGTTGAAAGCCGTCCGTATCCGGCAACATTACATCGAGCACCGCCAAATCAAAGCGAGTGCTGTCAATGTATGCAAGGGCATCCTTACCTGAGAAGGCTGTGGTTACCTCATAGCCTTCGTTTTTGAGATAGACTGCCACCAAGTTTGCAATATCCTTTTCGTCATCAACCACTAAAATATGTTCGGCCATGATTCCTGCTCCTTTTTGAACGATTCTGGTTATTACTATTGTAGCATGCTGTAGACGCACGATTATAAATATTTTCTTAATAATAGCGGGAGATGCCAATAATAACCACCTATTTGTATAAAATCCTAACCTTTCATTAATCTTGTCGTCGTGCGCCTTGGTGCGATTGTAGCGGGGCACATGCTTCGATATAATAGAATAAGAAAGACATATTTTATTGAAAACAAGGGAGGGAGAGTCATGAAAAGGAAACGCATGATGATAGGCGCAGCGGTAGTTTTTGTTTTGGTGCTGGGTGTGGCATGGATGCTTTGGCCCAAGAATGATACTGATCCGGATGCGCAACGTTATAGCCAGCACGTCTTTCATGATGAGCAGGTGATTTATGTAGATGATAGTGCAGTGACTGACCAAGGCGCTCTCACACCAAATCAAAAGAAGCTGGAGGAACGCACTTTATTTTTGGAAATGGAGCGTCTTTATGAGACCTACCAGCACTTTACAACCTTTGCCGAAGGGATGAGCTCCAAGCAGCCGGGGCTGACTGATGAAATGAACGCTCGCTATGCAACGCTCTATTCACAGATTAATGGTCCTATTACCAGCTTGGGCTTTAGTGAAAATCGTTTCTATGTGACATTTCACGATATCAACGTGCAAGACGATGTGGCCAAGGTTGTGTGCAGCTATCGTATCCAGCACCCCAATGCTGATAAACCCGAGCTGGAGGAATCAGAGGTTATCTTTTGGCAGATGGGACAGGAGGATTGGGTTTATACCAACATTATCTCGACGGCGGGTGGCATCAACAATGCTGTCTTTGAAGCACTCTGCGAAAGCGACAATCCCGATGATTGGGATACGACCTATGCGTTTACCGAACTCAAACGTAGTAGCTACGCCAATGATGGCAAAAACTATACCGACTACGATGTTTGGAAAGAACGTATTGCAGCAACTGCACCTGAAACCATTGCCGCACAAACCGAAGCACTGCCAAATCAGGACCTAAACACGCTTGCAGCACATATTGCTGATACCCGCACTGAGGATGGAACTTACGTGCTTATGGGCACAGAAAAAAGTCGTAAGGCATTTACACCGGAGAAGCTTCAATATCATGTAGCGATGCATGGAAAGGAAGAAACCCTCACACGACGGTTTAAATTTTCCAATATGGCGAAGATTCGCACCTTGCTCGCCGATGTCACAAGCACCTATTATGCATCCCTGTACAGCGGTGAATGGCGATTGGTACCACGGGAATGCTTTGTCAGTGATGGCATTTATAAGGAAGCCAACGCACGCACCTTGGTGGACATGTTTGCACAGCCAAACCTTGGCGTTAATGTCAGCAATGCGCATTTTAACCTCGAAATTGAAAAAGTTCGCATTCAAGGGCAATGGGCGATGGCAGTGACCAACCACAGTGAAAATGTCGGGTATATCGGCAATGCGCAGCCACCGCGTATCAAAAATACGGCGGAAGCCTATATTTTGCATAAAATCGATGGCGAGTGGCGTATTGAAAATATCATCTTTTCAAATGGTGCGCCAACTCCGGCGATTAAAAATTTGATTGGACCACAAACGCGCAGTGACGATTGGCAAACAGCTTATTGCTTTAAGGCGCTACGTCGTGCCGATGACCTAGGCGAAAAGAATTACAGCGATTATATTCAAGGTGACATCGAAGCGCCGGTGTTGATGCTTCAGTAATCAAGCGAAGGCTTGGCGTAGTGTATTGTATTGATTATATCGGTACATAACGTGTTGACATAAAATGCCCCCTTGATGTCGTTCTCCTGAACTGCCCCCAATTGTTAGATCTAAAAATCTAACGATTGAGAGGGGCAGTTTTTTCGTGGTTAAATATTCTTTTTAATTTAAGCTTCATGCGGTAAAATTGTACCTATCAAGTGAAGGATCTTATCAGGAATTGGCTAAATCGGGATTTGCAGGAGTGTCACATTATGATTAGAGAATTACAAAGAGATGATATCAATAAAGTTGCAGACATATGGTTGGATACCAATATAAAGGCCCATTATTTTATCCCTGCTCAATATTGGGAAAGCAATTTGGTACTTGTGAAAGAACTGCTGTTGCAGGCAACTGTTTATGTCTATGAGGACAATCAGGAGATACAAGGCTTTATTGGATTGAATGGCGAATATATTGAAGGCATTTTTGTTTCTGATGAAATGCAATCGCAGGGTATAGGTAAAATTTTGCTGAATTATGCAAAGAATAAAAGGAATAAATTGCTCTTGAACGTATACCAGAAGAATACACGGGCAATATCTTTTTATCAAAGAGAAGGATTTGAAATTCAGCATAGTGGCATAGATGAGGCTACCAGAGAAAAAGATTATGTAATGGCATGGCAGCAGAAATAGAAACTTCAGTCTGTAAAAGTAAGACTCCCCATCACCGGATGGATTCCGGTGACGGGGAGCTTTTTTTGCGATAAGAGTATTATCCAATATCAATTTTCATCCGGACTTGAGCGTTACCGTGAAGTGGCCATCCCAGACGATGATGCGCTCAAGCCGGCGTTTTATCAGGGTTTCATCGTAGGCATTCTTGTTGTTAGCTTTTTTGAGAAGCGCTTTCTGAAGCGCTTGCAGTTTCTCAGCAATGTCATTAGCGGATGTGATAAAATGTTCATAAACAAGTGCGCTTATTGCGTATTGAGAGGTGTGTCCGATGAAAAGTAAAAAGGTGCGTGTATCCGGTTTTCTTGCTGCTGCCATCGTGTTTTATATTGCTGCAATGATTGATTTTATGGGTGAAAATGATCATTCTATGGCTGTTGTGTGGTTTTGTTTGGGTTCGTCCTTTCTTTGTTTAAGTGGTGCTGATGGTGGGTGCAAAGGGGACAAAAAGGGCAATACGAAAAAATAAACGGTGTTCTTTTGAAGATTCAATTGTTAGTGTGGAGATAACGAGATGAATAAACGAGAATTGGCGACGTATATACAAGATTATTACGGCATTAAACCGGATTATCCATGGATGAAGCATCCGAATCATGCAGTGTTTCGTCACCCGGGCAATAGAAAATGGTTTTCTTTGATAATGGATGTGCCACGGAATAAGTTAGGGCTCTCGGGTGCTGGCGTGCTGGATGTGGTGAATTTAAAATGCAACGGACTTTATTTGGATGCGTTGCTTGAAGAGGAAGGATTTTTCCCAGGGTATCATATGAACAAGGCGCATTGGGTAACGGTGGCTCTTGACGGAAGTGTGGATGATTATAAAATCAAAATGATTTTGGATATGAGCTTCAATGCGACTACGCCGAAAATTCGTAAGAAAAAAGTGGATTCTAATTGAAAGCACTTGGTAGGTGCCAAAGGAGTAAATATCTGCAAGCTTCAACTGATGGGTGGTTAAAAGAATATGGAATTAAGGGTATTGCGCTATTTTTTAACGGTAGCCATGGAACAGAGTTTTACAAAAGCGGCCGAGCAATTGCATATTACACAACCGACGTTGTCGAGACAGTTGGCTGCATTTGAGGAAGAATTGGGGGTCACACTGTTTTTTCGCAGTGGAAAAAAGCTCACCTTGACGGAGGAAGGTATTTTATTAAAAAGACGTGCGCTGGAGATTATTAATCTTGAGGCGAAAACGCTGGAGGAGCTTAAGGGAACCGATGAGGTGATTGAGGGAACGGTAACGATTGGTCTCGGTGAATTTACAGCGGTGGAAATACTGGCAAAGATATGTAAATCCTTTAAAGCAAAGTATCCGCGGGTTCAGATTGCACTTCACACAGCAACGGCCGATGCGGTTCATGAGATGATGAACAAAGGGCTGGTGGATATTGGATTGTTTATGGAGCCGGTGGATACAGAGGGAATGGATTATATTCGGATTAAGGATAGTGATCATTGGTGTGTGGGTATGCGGCCGGATGATTTATTGGCAGATAAGGCATATATTGAAAAGGAAGACCTTATTGATAAACCGTTGATTTTGCCGGAACGCATGAGTGTTCAAAGTGAGATTGCGAACTGGTTCGGAAAAGATTTCTCAAAGATTCATATTGCTTTTACGAGCAACCTTGGAACCAACGCTGGGGTAATGGCGGCAAATGGGTTGGGGTATCCGGTGTCCATTGAAGGTGCAGCTAAATATTGGCGGACAGATATTCTTGTGCAACGGCGGCTCTATCCGGAGATTACGGCCAATACGGTGATTGCATGGCGAAGAAATATCCCATATTCGCAAGCGGTGAATAAAATGATAGAGGAAATACATGTTTTCGAGGCATGATTATCGATTCAATATAGGTATTGGACATATAGAAGCAATGAACCATAAAATAGATGTGTAAGATGAAGTTGAAGCTTACACATCTATTTTTTTGAAAGGCGGATGTTTATCGTGGAAAAAAGATTGGTTGCATTTTTTAGTGCAAGCGGAACAACAAAAGCAGTTGCAAAAATGATTGCATCAGTCGCTCATGCTGATTTATTTGAAATTCTTCCCAAGATTCTATATACCGATTCGGATCTCAACTGGATGGATGAAAAATCGCGTACCAGTGTGGAGATGAGTGATAAGAAATTTAGACCGGAAATGGTTAATAAAGAAATTAATATGACAGATTATGATGAAATCTTTTTGGGATTTCCAATTTGGTGGTATGTCGCTCCCACGATTATTAACGCATTTCTGGAAAAATATGATTTTTCGGGAAAAAAGATTATTCTATTTGCGACTTCGAGCGGCAGTGGATTTGGTAATACAGTAGAGGAACTGCAACCGTCGGCGCCGGCGGCTACAATAATCGAAGGAAAGGTATTGAATCACGCGTCAAAGCAGCAGATTGCGGATTGGGTAAAAACGTTATAAGAATATCGGCAAAAGTGGAGGGAAAAATCATGAAAAAAATCACACAAACAGCAGGCAGAAATGCGTTTAGTGAATTTGCACCACAGTTTGCTCATTTTAATGATGATGTGCTTTTCGGAGAAAACTGGAACAATACGGATATTGATGTCAAGACAAGAAGCATCATCACAGTGGTTGCGTTGATGGCTTCGGGCGTGACAGATTCCTCTTTGAAATTTCATTTGCAAAATGCAAAGAGCCATGGTGTGACGCAAAAAGAAATAGCGGCCATAATTACTCATGTTGCATTTTATGCCGGTTGGCCAAAGGGTTGGGCGGTATTTAATCTTGCTAAAGAAGTATGGAATGTAGCAGAAGGGGATTTGCCATACGAGGATGAAGCCATGCGCGCTCATGCCAAGAACATGGTATTTCCGATTGGTGTGCCAAATGATGGATTTGCACAATATTTTTCCGGCAAGAGCTTTTTAGCACCAATTTCAACTGATCAGGTTGGTGTGTTTAATGTGACCTTTGCGCCAGGGTGTAGAAATAATTGGCATATTCATCATGCAAAGCATGGCGGTGGTCAAATTTTGATTTGTGTGGCAGGCAGAGGCTATTATCAGGAAGAAGGAAAAGCGGCCATCGAGATGAAGCCGGGAGATTGCATCAATATTCCGGCCGAAGTGAAACACTGGCATGGTGCTGCACCGGACGAATGGTTTTCTCATTTGGCCATTGAAGTGCCCGGCGAAGAAACTGCCAACGAATGGTACGAGCTGCTTTCAGATAAAGAATATGCGAAATTAAAATAGTGAGGTGTATTAGCATGCATAACAAAAAGCTGACATTACAGAATGGTGTGGAGATTTCTCAGTTAGGGCTTGGAACGTGGTTCATTGATGATGATAAAGTAGCAAATGCGGTAAAAGAAGCAGTCAAGCTAGGCTATCGTCATTTTGATACAGCGCAGGCCTATGGTAACGAGCGTGGTGTAGGGGAAGGCATCAGAACTTGTGGAATTGATCGTGAAGCATTATTTGTTGTGTCCAAGGTGGCCGCTGAACATAAAACGTACGAAGCAGCCGTTGCAAGTATTGATGAAACTCTCGAAAAAATGGGGTTGGATTATTTGGACATGATGATTATTCATTCTCCACAACCATGGGCTATGGTGAATCAGAGTGATGACCGCTGTATAGAAGGAAACAGAGCGGCATGGCGCGCATTGGAAGATGCTTATCAAGCAGGAAAATTAAAAGCAATCGGTATTTCAAATTTTCAAATCAGTGACATCGAAAGTCTTCTTGAAACGGCGAGAATCAAGCCGATGGTTAATCAAATCTTGCTTCATATCAGTAACACACCGCTTGAATTGATGACATATTGTCAAAAGCAAGATATTGTGGTAGAAGCATACTCTCCAATCGCTCATGGAGAGATTTTGAACAACTCGGATATGGCAACGATGGCAGAAAAGTATCATGTGACGGTACCACAGCTTTGCATTCGTTATGTGTTACAGTTGGGGGCGGTAGCATTGCCAAAAACTGCAAATCCGGCACATATGAAGATGAATGCAGACGTTGATTTTGAAATCAGCGCAACGGATATGGAAGTGTTGAAGCATTTCAAACAAATTGAAAGCTATGGAGAAAGTGGATGTTTCCCGGTATATGGCGGAAAAATGTAAGGTAAAGAAAAAATAGAAGAGGAAAGCAATACAAATAATCACATAACGATTCAGACGTTATGCGTGAGGGGAGCAGATAGTGAAATACGAAGAAACACGGACAATAACATAAGACCGAATATAAAAATATAATGTTTGCGCTTGAAGCGTTTTTTAAGAAAATAGCTAAAACAACATGGAATTGTGCTTAAAAACTTCAAATCTACAAAATCACCCGTTATAATTTGAAGAAAGGGCTCAAGTTACAGGGAATCGATGGCATTGATGGGGACAATCATCATACAAAACATTGATAAACAGTATACTTCCGCGCTTTTTCGGAGGATATAATTTAGAAGCTGAACCTCTGTGAAGAGATTCAGCTTTTTTATATGGAAACAGCTGTTGAAAATAAATAGACAGAAAGCGAAGGGGTAAACGATGCTGACATATACGTATGTTTCAGAGGGAAAGTTTGAATTGATGGAAAAGCCAAAGCCGGTGCTGATGCATGCGCGCGATGCTATTGTAAAGGTGACGCTGGCAAGTATCTGCTCCAGCGATTTGCACATTAAACACGGCAGTGTGCCACGTGCGGTGCCGGGGATTACGGTTGGTCATGAGATGGTAGGGGTGGTTGAGGCAGTTGGCAGTGCAGTCACTCATGTCAAACCCGGCGACCGTGTGACTGTCAATGTGGAAACGTTTTGTGGTGAATGTTTCTTTTGCAAAAAGGGCTATGTCAACAATTGTACCGATGAGAACGGCGGTTGGGCTTTGGGTTGTCGCATTGATGGCGGTCAGGCAGAATATGTGCGCGTGCCGTTTGCCGACCAAGGCTTGAACAAGATTCCCGATGGTGTGACGGATAGACAGGCCTTGCTGGTGGGGGATGTGCTTGCTACAGGCTATTGGGCGGCGCGCATTTCAGAAATTACCGAAGAAGATACGGTGCTTATTATCGGCGCCGGTCCAACCGGCATTTGCACGTTGCTGAGTGTGATGCTAAAGCAACCAAAGCGCATTATTATGTGCGAAAAGGATGAAACTCGACGTCGCTTTATTAACGAGCATTATCCGGATGTGCTTACGGTTGCGCCGGCAGATTGTGCAGATTTTGTGCAAGTAAACAGCGATCACGGCGGTGCCGATGTGGTTTTAGAGGTTGCAGGCGTTAGCGCTACCTTCCGTTTGGCGTGGGAATGTGCAAGAGCCAATGCGATTGTAACGGTGGTGGCTCTTTATGACGAAGCGCAAACCTTGCCGCTGCCGGATATGTATGGCAAAAATCTCACCTTCAAAACCGGTGGCGTGGACGGCTGTGATTGCGAGGAAACGCTTGCGTTGATTGCACAAGGCAAGCTTAACACAGAACCGCTGATTACTCACACATATCCACTGCGCAACATCGAAGAGGCCTATGCGCTCTTTGAAAATAGGCAGGATGGTGTAATTAAAGTAGCTGTGGAATGTTAAACAGTGGTGCATATTCAAAAATGTGGGGTTTGACCAATTGGCAAAAATTGGTGGAGGTGTGATATGAAAGACAGACTAGAGGAACAAATGGCATTTGCTTTGGAAATTGATAAATCCAAGCTGGTATTAAGACGCACCCATTTATCGAATTGCGGTCGCCGGGAGAACGATGCAGAACATGCCTGGCACATGGCTGTGATGGCGTATCTTTTGAAGGAATATTCAAATGAACCGATAGATATCGTAAAGGTTATGATAATGTGCTTGATTCACGATATTGTCGAAATAGATGCTGGAGATACCTTTGCTTATGATGAGGCGGCTAAATTAACGGAAAGCGCACGAGAAGAAGCGGCCAAAGAAAGATTGTTTTCGCTGCTTCCGGCAGATCAAGCCGAGGAATTTGCGTATTTATTTGAAGAATTTACAGCATGCGCGACGCCGGAAGCGAAGTTTGCCAATGCGATGGACAATATTCAGCCCTTGCTGCTAAACGATAGCAATGACGGCTATGATTGGAAAGAAAATGGTGTGCCATATGAAAAGGTTCTTAAAAGGCACAACAAGACAAAGATGGGGTCAAGCATACTTTATTCGATGGTGGAGGATATGTTGAGCAAAAATGTTGCCAAAGGCAACTTAAAATAACAAAAAACTTCCTGTTAGTCGGCAGTATACTTCTAGTAACAGACGGTTCACTCGATATGATGCAGCATAAAAAACAAAAAAGCGCCACTGTCCAATACTCACACGGGTATTGGACAGTGGCGCTTTGCCTTATCTAAATGGTGTTTATTTTTTTAGGCTTCATTTTCCAGAATACAATGTTCATGATAATGACGATGACTGCAACCACGGCCATGGCGATCCAAAAGCCGATGTTGAGCTCCAGCCATTCGATTGTTCCGAAAAGTGTCATCCAGAGTTCTTGCCAATTCATCATTATTGCCACCTCCTAGAGTAGTTCGCCATAGTGGCGAACGTAGGCTTTTTTCTTGCGATTGTATCGTATAGCGGATTGGTATAGTTTCGCTGTTTGATTCATATAACGTTGCCTTACCAAATAGAAGACGGTAACACGCAGCGGAAGCGGTAAAAGGCGGTTTTTCGCACAACTATGCAGATTCCGGCGATGCTATATGCTGAAATACATCGATTATCGTTGTTTTTTGATAGGACACGGCAATTACCTAAAAATTTGGATGCGTGCAAAAGAATGATTTAATCCGATGAAGTTATACACGAAAATGACTAGAAAAAAAGTTTTCCATAGGTGTTGACTGGGGATTGTGGTTGTGATATAACATAAATCAATCAAAAAAAGAAAACAAACCGTTGATGCGGAGATAACGGCAATGATGCCTTTACAGAGAGCCTGTGGTGCTGAGAGTCAGGTAAGAAACAAGTTGTCAAATGGACCGCAGAGGGCGCAGTCAAATGTGATTATCACAGAGTATTCTGCGACGTTGCAGGCAGACGTCATTTGCCGGGGATATGTTGGTATCCTGCTAAGCGCGTAGGGTCACGCCTATGAATCAAGGTGGCACCGCGGATAAATGTATTTATTCGTCCTTGACAGAAAGTATTATTCTGTCAAGGACGTTTTTTATTTTGAAAGACTCCTTTGACAGATAGCACGTCAAAGGAGTCTTTTACTTTTCAAAGGAGATTGTAATATGTTGCCGGTTAAATATTGGTGGCGTTGCGAACGCCATATTAAAGAATAAATTAAGAACAATAACCTAAAATAAAAAATGCTATTACTTTCTCAATTTGGAGGGACAACAAATGAACATCATGCCAAACCTGGATGTCGTCAAAGCCATTGCTTCATCCGGAAGATATAACGTATTGCCGGTAAGCTGCGAGATTTTATCTGATTTTACAACACCCATCGAGGCCATGAAGATTTTGAAAAACGTATCCACGCATTGCTACATGCTGGAATCGGCGCAGGCCAATGAAACCTGGGGGCGCTACACCTTCCTCGGCTTTGATCCGAAAATGGAAATCACTTGTCTGAACGGTGAGATGAAAATCGGCAATCTCACGGTACAGACAGACAACCCGTCGGCCTATCTTCGCCAAATTCTTGCTGATTACAAGAGCCCACGCTTTGAATATTTGCCATCGTTTACAGGCGGGCTTGTCGGATATTTTTCATACGATTATCTCGGCTATAGTGAGCCAACGGTTAAATGTGACGTGGAAGACAGTGAAGCATTCAAGGATGTCGACCTGATGCTGTTTGACAAGGTCATCGCTTTTGACCACCTCAAGCAAAAAATTGTGCTGATTGTAAACATGCCGCTTGATGATTTGGCAGTCAGCTACAACAAAGCGGTGATGGAGCTGAAACAGCTGGTGGATTTGCTCCGTCACGGTGCCAAGAAAAATGAACCAAGCGGGAAGCTAATGGGTGCGGTGACACCGCTGTTCGAAAAAGAGCAGTTTTGCGAGATGGTCGATAAGGCAAAGCATTATATCCACGAAGGGGATATTTTCCAGATTGTGCTGTCCAACCGCTTGGCGGCACCTTTTGAAGGGAGCCTGCTAAACACCTACAGAATGCTTCGTACCATCAACCCATCACCGTATATGTTTTATTTTTCGGGAACCGATGTTGAGGTTGCAGGTGCATCACCGGAAACCTTGGTAAAACTCGAAAATGGGGTGCTGCATACCTTCCCACTTGCCGGTACAAGACCGAGAGGCAGAACCGATGCCGAAGACCGTGCGCTGGAAGCGGAGCTGCTTGCCGACAAAAAGGAGCTTGCCGAACACAATATGTTGGTGGACCTCGGCCGGAACGACATCGGCAAGATTAGCAAATTCGGCACCGTGCAGGTTGAAAAGTTTCACACCATTGAACGTTTCTCCCACGTGATGCACATTGGTTCCACAGTGCGTGGCGAGATTCGAGCCGACAAGGATGCACTTGATGCCATAGAAGCGGTGCTTCCGGCCGGAACCTTATCCGGTGCACCAAAGCTCAGAGCATGTCAACTCATTGGTGAACTTGAAAATAACAAGCGCGGTATTTACGGCGGTGCCATTGGCTACATCGACTTTACAGGTAATATGGATACCTGCATTGCCATTCGCATTGTTTACAAGAAAAACGGCAAGGTATTTGTGAGAAGCGGTGCCGGGATTGTGGCAGATTCCGTTCCCGAAAACGAATTTGAGGAATGTTTGAACAAGGCAAAATCCTCGCTCAAGGCACTGGAGCTTGCACAGGAGGAAGCATAATGATTTTATTGATTGATAACTACGATAGTTTTTCCTATAACCTCTATCAGCTCGTTGGCGAGATTGAGCCGGACATCAAAGTGATTCGCAACGATGAGATGACCGTGGCGCAAATCCGTGCCCTACAACCGGATCGTATTATTCTTTCACCCGGTCCCGGCAGACCGGAGGATGCCGGTGTGATTGTAGACGTTGTGAAAACGATTCACGATATTCCGATTCTCGGCGTTTGTCTGGGGCATCAAGCCATTTGTACAGCCTTTGGCGCAACGGTGACATACGCCAAGGAGTTGATGCACGGAAAGCAATCGGATGTGAAATTTGATGCGAATTGCTTGCTGTTTAAGCATTGCCCCAAGGTGGCACCGGTTGCACGGTATCATTCGCTGGCGGCAGATGCCGACACCATTCCCAACATATTAAAAACCACAGCAGTGACCACCGAGGGCGAGGTCATGGCGGTACAGCATACCGAATATCCTATTTACGGGGTACAGTTCCATCCGGAATCTATTATGACACCGGATGGCAAACAAATGCTTGAGAATTTCATAAAGGAGATATGAGTCATGATTAAAGAAGCGATTGTAAAAATTGTAAATAAAGAAGATCTTACCTATGATGAAGCGTACGCCGTAATGAATGAAATTATGAGCGGTGAAACAACTGCCACCCAAAATGCTGCTTTTTTGGCGGCACTTTCCACTAAAAGCGCACGCGCAGAAACCACCGATGAAATTGCCGGCTGTGCCGCTGCCATGCGCGACCATGCAACCAAGGTGGAAACCGGAATGGATGTTTTTGAAATTGTCGGCACAGGTGGTGATAACGCCAATAGCTTTAATATCTCCACAACGTCTGCTCTTGTTGCTGCAGCCGGTGGGATGAAGGTGGCAAAGCATGGCAATCGCGCCGCTTCTTCCAAGTGTGGCACAGCAGATTGCTTGGAAGCGCTGGGTGTTAACATTCAACAAAGCCCGGAACGCTGTCAGGAGCTTTTGGATGAAGTGGGAATGTGCTTCTTTTTTGCACAAAAATACCATGCTTCAATGAAATACGTGGGTGCCATTCGTAAAGAGCTGGGTTTCCGCACCGTATTCAATATTCTCGGGCCACTCACCAACCCGGCGACACCGTCCATGCAGCTGCTCGGGGTGTATGATGAATACCTTGTAGAACCGTTGGCACAGGTGCTGATTAACCTCGGCATTAAACGTGGGATGGTTGTTTACGGGCAGGATAAGCTGGATGAAATCTCCATGAGTGCACCGACTACTGTTTGCGAAATCCGTGACGGATGGTTCAAATCCACGGTCATTGCACCGGAAGATTTTGGCCTTGAACGCTGCACGAAGGAAGATTTGAGAGGCGGCACACCGGCAGAAAACGCGCAAATTACCCGTGCTATTTTAAGCGGCGAAAAAGGGCCAAAGCGAAACGCTGTGTTGATGAATGCCGGTGCCGCGCTCTATATCGGCGGGAAAGCGGACAGCTTAAAGGACGGGATTGCATTGGCTGCCGAAAATATTGATTCCGGCAGAGCGTTGGCAACCTTGAATAAATTCATTGAAGTGAGCAACCGTCCGGAGGCAACGGTATGACGATACTTGATCAACTTGCAGAACACGCCCGTGAGCGTGTGGAAATAGCCAAGCAGAGTGTGCCGCCGGCACAGCTCAAGCAACAGGCGCTATCTGCACCCAAAGGCGATTTTGCTTTTGAAAAGGCATTGAAAAAGCCCGGTATGGCGTTTATTTGCGAATGCAAAAAAGCCTCACCGTCAAAGGGCTTGATTGCACCGGATTTCCCCTATGTGCAGATTGCAAAAGCATACGAAGCGGCCGGGGCGGATTGCATTTCAGTTTTGACAGAGCCGAAATGGTTTCTTGGAAGCGATGCCTATCTCAAGGAGATTGCTGACGCTGTGTCCATTCCCTGTTTAAGAAAAGATTTTGTTGTGGACGAATACATGATTTACGAAGCCAAGATGCTTGGCGCGGCGGCGGTGCTCTTGATTTGTTCCATATTAAGTGAAGAAGCAATCAAGGCATATATTGCGATTTGCGATAATCTGGGGCTGTCTGCATTGGTAGAAGCCCACGATAAAGAAGAGGTTGCCATGGCACTTCGTGCCGGTGCGCGAATCATTGGCGTAAACAATCGCAACCTCAAGGATTTTTCCGTGGATACCGACAATAGCCGAAAGCTCAGAGCATTGATTCCGCATGAGGTGCTCTTTGTATCGGAAAGCGGTGTAAAGACTGCCACAGACGTTGCCGCACTCGATGCCATCGGCGCGGATGCGGTTTTGATTGGCGAAACATTGATGAAAGCGGCAGATAAGCGACAAAAGCTTTCGGAACTGCGAGGTCTGTGATGACAAAGATAAAATGCTGCGGTTTATCCCGCTTGTGCGATATAGAAGCGGCCAATCACTTGATGCCGGAGTATATCGGATTTGTGTTTGCACCAAAAAGCCGCCGCTATGTTTCGGTGGATAAGGCGCGCGTATTAAAGCAAGCATTGTCACCGGAAATCAAGGCAGTGGGTGTTTTTGTCAATGAAACACCGGAACAAATTGTGGCACTTACAGACAAGGGGATTATCGATGTGGTTCAGCTTCACGGCAACGAGGATGAAGCGTATATTGAAAAGCTCCGAGCCCTTACCGATAAGCCCATTATCAAGGCATTTCGCATTGAAACTGTCGCAGACGTCGAAAAAGCTGTGCAAAGCACGGCAGACGCCATTCTCCTTGATTCCGGTGCCGGCACCGGCAAGGTATTCAACTGGAAGCTGTTGGCGGATATAAAACGACCGTATTTCCTTGCGGGCGGATTAGCACTGAATAATATAAAACAAGCCCTACAACAACTAACGCCTGATGCAGTCGATGTCAGCTCAGGTATTGAAACTGAAGGCGATAAAGATAAAGAGAAAATGGCGGCATTCATTGCCGCAGTCAGAAAGGAAGATCAATGATGACCAATCCAAACGGACGCTTCGGTATTCACGGCGGTCAATATATTCCGGAAACGTTGATGAATGCAGTGATTGAACTGGAAGAAGCTTATAATTATTATAAAAACGATCCTGAATTTAACAGAGAACTCACAGAGCTTTTTAACGAATATGCCGGCAGACCATCACGCCTGTATTACGCTGAAAAGATGACAAAGGACCTCGGCGGTGCGAAAATTTATCTCAAGCGCGAGGATTTGAACCATACCGGCGCCCATAAGATTAATAACGTATTGGGGCAAGCGCTTTTGGCAAAGAAAATGGGCAAGACCCGTTTGATTGCCGAAACAGGCGCCGGCCAGCACGGGGTTGCTTCCGCTACTGCCGCTGCCCTTTTGGGTATGGAATGCGTTGTATTTATGGGCGAAGAGGACACCATTCGTCAGGCGCTCAATGTTTACCGCATGAAGCTGCTTGGTGCGGAGGTTATTCCTGTCAAGACCGGCACAGGCACCCTCAAGGATGCCGTATCTGAAGCCATGCGCGAATGGACTTCTCGCATCAGTGATACCCACTACTGCCTCGGCTCTGTCATGGGCCCACATCCGTTCCCAACCATCGTGCGTGATTTTCAAGCGGTCATTTCCAAAGAAATCAAAGAGCAGATGCTTCAAAAGGAAGGCCGCTTACCGGATGCAGTGATTGCCTGTGTGGGCGGTGGCTCCAATGCCATCGGCAGCTTCTATCATTTTATTGATGATGAAGGGGTACAATTGATTGGTTGCGAAGCTGCCGGCCGCGGGGTCGATACCTTTGAAACTGCCGCTACCATCGCAACCGGAAGCGTCGGTATCTTCCATGGGATGAAATCCTATTTTTGTCAGGATGAATACGGCCAAATTGCACCGGTGTATTCCATTTCTGCCGGGCTCGATTATCCGGGTATTGGACCGGAACATGCGCATCTTCACGATATCGGCAGAGCGGAATATGTGCCTGTAACCGATGACGAAGCAGTGGATGCCTTTGAATATTTGGCAAAGACCGAAGGTATTATTCCGGCCATTGAATCCGCACATGCCGTTGCCCACGCCATGAAGATTGCACCAACCATGGATAAGGACAAGATTATCGTCATTACCATTTCCGGCAGAGGGGACAAGGACTGTGCTGCCATTGCACGATACAGAGGGGAAGATATCAATGAGTAACATTAAAAAAGCGTTTGAAAACGGAAAGGCATTCATCGCCTTCATCACCTGCGGGGACCCTGATTTGGAAACAACCGCGGCAGCTGTTCGTGCTGCTGTAGAAAACGGTGCCGATCTCATTGAACTCGGGATTCCATTTTCGGATCCAACAGCCGAAGGGCCGGTGATTCAAGGAGCAAACATTCGCGCCTTAAAAGGCGGGGTGACAACAGACAAGATATTTGATTTCGTCAAAGCACTGCGCCGTGACGTAAAAGTGCCGATGGTTTTTATGACCTATGCTAATGTGGTATTTTCCTATGGTGCGGAAAAGTTTATCTCAAGCTGTCGCGATATTGGCATTGATGGGCTCATTTTGCCGGACTTGCCATTTGAAGAAAAAGAAGAGTTCCTGCCGATTTGCAAAAAATACGGCGTGGATTTGGTGTCGCTTATTGCACCGACCTCCGAAAACCGCATTGCCATGATTGCCAAAGAAGCAGAGGGCTTCATCTATCTCGTATCCAGCTTGGGCGTAACCGGCATGAGAAGCGAAATCAAGACAGACCTTGCATCCATTGTTAAAGCAGTGCGCGAAAATACCGATATACCATGTGCCATTGGCTTTGGGATTTCTACGCCGGAGCAAGCAAAAAAAATGGCCGACCTTTCAGATGGCGCAATCGTTGGCTCTGCCATCATTAAAATCTTGGAAAAGCACGGCAAGGATGCACCGAAATACGTCGGTGAGTATGTCAAATCCATGAAGGATGCCATGAGATAAAAAGACGCAAATAAAATCGTTTACACAAGATGCTTTCTAAAATAGATTTGTCTAGAAATTGAACAGCAAGCTGTGACGCTGCGGGCAGAGATTACATGCGGGTGCTATATAGGCCAAAAGAATCCGGCATGGATATCTGACTATGGGTATTGTTTGCGCTTTGGCCATTTGGCAAACGCCGGGTGTGGGTATAATAGAGGATAGACTGATTGAGGAGGCATGTTTGCTTTATGAAACGTGTATTAACTATTCAAGATATTTCCTGCTTAGGAAAATGTTCTATCACTGTGGCCTTGCCATTAATTTCCGCAATGGGGGTAGAAACGGTTATTTTACCATCAGCCGTATTGTCTGCTCACACCATGTTCGAAAACTTTACCGTGAAGGATTTGACGGATCAATTCGAACCGATTTGCAAGCATTGGAAAGAACAAGATGTGAAGTTCGATGCGATTTATACCGGCTATCTAGGCAGTAAGGAGCAAATGGATCTTGTGCGCCACATTATTAAGGAATTTGGCGGTGACGACACCCTTATTTTTATAGATCCGGTGATGGCTGACCATGGCAAGCTTTATCCGGCTTTTGACGAAGCCTATGTGCAAGACCTTTTGCAAAAGCTTGCCAAGCTCGGCGCAAAGACAGTGGTACTGACCGGGATTGGCTTAGAGGAAGGGAAAAATGGCGTTTATGGGCTTGATACTGTAAGTGGGGAATATTTCTCCTATATCAACGATAATGTGGGTGCTTCCTACCATGGCACCGGGGATGTATTTTCCAGTGTGTCTGTCGGTGGGCTGATGCGTGGATTGTCTTTGCACGATGCCTTTGCATTGGCGGCAGATTATACGGTGGCAACCATTCGTGCAACCTTGGAAAATCCAAAGAAGCCATGGTATGGGGTGGACTTTGAAACCACCATTCCACAGCTTGTAAACGATTTGGCTAAAAAGCTCCAATCATAAACCAATAAAACGAAGAAACGCCCTGCGGCTTGCAGGGCGTTTTTGCGTGCCTAAAAGAAAAAGGCGTCTGTTAGCTTGATTAAAAATCCCTGTGCAGAAAAATATGGACAGAGTTTTCATTGTTAGGAATTGCAACCGCCGCCACAACGTGGACAGCCACTGGTCGCATTTTCATCACCGAAAACTTGCTTACGAAGTGCTTGCCCGGTTGGGGTGGTCGCAAGACCGCCATCGGCGGTTTCGCGAAGGGCAGCCGGCAGCACGTCACCGACTTGCTTCATAGAAAGAATGGTTTCGTCTGCAGGAATGTGGCTCTTGATGCCTGCAAGGGCAAGCTCTGCCGCCATAAAGGCGGTAGTAACACCACTGGCGTTGCGCTTGATGCAAGGAATTTCCACCAATCCGGCCACAGGGTCGCAAACAAGGCCAAGGATATTCTTGATAACAATGGCAACGGCTTCGCCAATCATTTCAGGTGTGCCGCCGGAAAGCTCGACAATTGCTGCTGCCGCCATAGCGGAGGCGGAACCGCATTCTGCTTGGCAACCACCGGCTGCACCGGCAAGGCAAGCGTTGTTGCCGATGACCATACCCACGGCGGAAGCAGTAAAGAGCGCCATTACACATGCTTCGTCACTGAGGTTGTGTTCCACTTGCATGGTGGCAACGGCTGCCGGCAAAATCCCACAGCTTCCTGCAGTAGGAGAAGCCACAATTCGACCCATTGCGGCATTGAGCTCGCTAACTGCGAGCGCGCGCCACATGGCACCGGCCATGAAGGGACCGGTGAGGGTTTTGTCTGCTTTGTAAACATTGTAGAGCTTTGCCGCATCGCCACCGGTAAGACCACTGGTGGAGCGAATGTGCGGGTCGTTGCCCTTTTCAATACTTTCCTTCATGATTTGGTAGTTCAGTGCCATCTTGTCAAAAATGATGTGATGGTCGGTGCTCATTTGTGCAGCTTGGTCACGCAAAACGATATCGGAAATTTTTTCGCCGCGTTCAGTGGCAATTTGAACGAGAGAAGCAATAGAAGTATAGTTTAACAAATCCATGATGCAGGGTGTCCTTTCTTAGGAAATCGGCTGAATGGCAATGCAGGTATAGATGTTCGGAAAGGCTTCAATGTCCTGACAAAGCTTCTGGGTGTCGAGACCTTCGAAACTGTCCACGGCAATGCTCATGACCGCTTCGCCACCACGCGCTTTACGCGACAAATCGAAGTGGCAGATATTTGCCATGTGGCTGGAAAGATATTCGGTGACATTGGCAATGGTCCCCGGTGTATCACGGTGAATAACGATAAGGGTGAAATATTCACCGGTAAGAGAAACCGGCATCCCATTCAAGCGAACAATCTTGATATTGCCACCACCGACGCTGCATCCGCGAATCGAAGCGCTGCTGCCGTCTGCGGCAGTAAGATGAATTTCAGCGGTGTTTGGATGGGTATCTGGGAATTCTGTTGGAACAAAGCGTACGTCAATGCCTTTTTCTTGGGCAATATCAAGGGCATTGCGCAAATCTTCGTTGTCCGGACGCATCCCCAAAATACCTGCTACGAGTGCACGGTCGGTGCCGTGGCCTTTGTAGGTCTTTGCAAAAGAGCCGTGAAGCAAGATTTCAGCAGTAACGGGCTCTTGGCCGAGAAGGGTACGAGCCACCAACCCAATGCGTGCCGCACCGGCGGTGTGAGAGCTGGACGGGCCAATCATCACAGGGCCCAGAATGTCGAAAACGTTCATAGGGACAAATTCTCCTTATTTTTGTGAAAATCGTGGTTCTTTTCTTTAGAATAGCATCTTTCAAGGGGAGTCACAATTTTAAGAAATTTATAGATAGGCTAAACTTATATAATGAATAAAGTGTAAAAGTATGTCCGTGGACACTTTGGGGCAAAAAAAACAGACCTTTTTTAGAAGGTCTGTTCGAAAATTAGCGATTTGTCATGTGATTAACGGAAATAAAGCTTGCGATAAAGGCACAGCATTGAATGACGAGTGGCATGGGATCATTAAAAAGATTGTCAAGCGGAAGGGTCAAGATGCCGTGTTCATTTAAGAAAAGCAATAGGAACGGCCCGATGACCATCAGCCAACTCATGGCAAGGGTTGCCCCCGGCACAGTGAGGCGACTGCGCACACAAAAGTTCAGCATAATCCCACTGATAATCCAGCCCGGCAGACTTGGCACCAAACTGGCTTGCAGGCTGGTCGGCCAGTTGATGGTGTACACGGCAAAGATGGTGTCAAAAAAAGTGTAGATGGCGTGACTCAGTGCAAAGGATGCATAGCACAGCACGACAAAGACGACGAAGCGTAATACTTGTTTCATGGATAAGGTGCCTCCTTGGAAAAACGGAGAATTATTTCTTGGCTTTGGATGGCTTGCGTGCCTTTTCGGTGCGGTATCGCTTGAGCCAACGGTCCTTGAGAAGAACCATATAAGCGATGACGGTGGAACCGATAAAGACCATCACGCCCCAAAATAGAATGCTTGCGCCGTGAAATGGCACGAGGACATCCCAATGTGATTGCACGAGGTATTGATAGAGATAGATAACAAAGGCCGACGTTACATAGATATGCAACGTGCATTTTGACAATAGCATCATACGCTCGGAGCTGTTGTGGTTGCGATACGCGTAACGAATCATGTAAAAAATACCGGCGGCGAGGAAAAGCTGTGAAAAAGATTTGATAGCGCCTTCCGCCATGACTATGTCGTAGCTCTTAGCAGTATGAAGCTGATATAGTGTTAAAAGCAGTCCCAATGTAAAGAAGAAGGTGGCAAATCTTAAAAGGCTCTTATCCAGCGGGAGCAGATTAAGCCATGCGCCGAGAATGAAAAAAAAGAGAATATGACCTACATTGAAAATGGTCATCTGGGTAATAAAGTCATTGACACAAGCCGGTAAAAACGGTCTGGCAAGAGGAATAACATACAACAGGACAAAACCAAGCCCAACAAAATAGTTGAGGGTTTGGAAATCTTTCAAGCGCGCCAAAATAGGCATATAGATGTACATTCCTAAAAGCATAGCCAAATACCAAAAATGATATGGACCGCGTATCCAATGTACCGCCATTTCCGGAAAGGTGAGCAATGGCTTGCCGCTGATTGCAAAAGCAAGCTGATCAAAGGCAACATAGAACGCCGACCAAAAGGCGTAAATTTTTGCGATATAAGTAAACTTTTTATTGAAATTAAAGGTGTATTGAGGGCGCAGGAGCAATGCACCGGAGACCATCAAGAATATAAACAGACCGGGACGAACAAGCGCGTTGATATAATACACTAATTTGCCGACGGGCTGAACAGTCATATCGACATAGATTGCGGAAACGTGCAAAAGCACAATCATAAAGGCCGCAAGAACTTTTAAGGTATCAATGTAAGAGAGGCGGTTGAGGCCTGGCGTTGACATAAACGGTAAATCCTCCTTTTTAATGCACATACAATTTTAATATTATCAGTTTCGTAGTGGCAGAGCAAGAAGTGGATTGTCATAATTTATACATCTTTGTAGGCACAACCAAACGGCAATGTCAGATTGGTGACGAGGGACTGCGCAGGCAAAAATATCGAATCAGTTACAGGCGCGCGCGGGATTTTGAGGCAAGTTGGCGAATTGTCATGGCATTGTAGAGATTCAGCGGGCAAAATGCGGTATCATAATTATCGTTGTCTAGAGTACAATCAGACAAAGGAGGACTTTAACATGAAGCAATTAAAGAAACGTAGCATCAAGCAAGTGATGGCAGCATTTTTGCTGGGCCTTGTGGTGATGCTGGGGTCCGTGAACCCAATGCAGGCAGCTGACAACGCAGCGCCGGCTAAGAATATTACATTGACCATTGGTAGCGCAGACATGATCGTGGACGATGAAACCGTATCAATTGACGATGCCGTACCGGTGAGCAACAACGGCCGTGTATTTATTCCGCTGCGCGCGGTAGCGGAAGCCTTTGGTGCTGAAGTGGATTTTGACAGCCAAACCTTCGATGTCACCATTACCAGTGGCAAAACATCCGTTGTGATGAACACCTACGCAAGCCTTTACACCGTTAACGGCGAACTTGGCTGGATGGACATTGCACCATATGTAAATGACGACAGCCGCACAATGGTGCCGGTGCGTTTCGTATCCACGGCGTTGGGCTACGACATTGACTTAAAGGCAGACAACACCACCATTGTTATTACCAATAAAAACGCATAACGAAAAATGCCAAAGCCCCGTTTTGTTCGGGGCTTTGATTGTTTTAAGCTTGTTACTTGTATTTTACAGACGTTCATATTAAGATGAACTGTATGAATGATTGTAGCAATGTATTGATGTTAATGAAGGATGTGACAACATGAATTTAAAGAAAGCCTTATCCGGCATGCTCTGTATGGCAATGATTTGCTTGCTGTTACCGGTCATGCCACAAAGTGGGGAGGCGGCAACAGTCGGTTCCATTGAACAGGTACACGATGGCGACAGCAAGATTACCGTTCATTTTACCGATGCCAAAAAGGGCGAAAAATACGAAGTCAAATTAAATGGTCAGTCTGTTAACAGTGGTGTGCTTGACTCGGCTGAAGGCATTTATTCAAGTATGTATTTTAATCTTGGGGACAATAAAGCCAAGGCCGGCGATAAAATCCAATTTTTCGTGCAAGGCGAGGACGGTAGCTTTGGTTCTGCCATTGAAGTGACTGTAGACGGCGCCGGCGACAAAGAAGCAAAGCTTCCTTCCAGCATGACAGCATCCGCTAGTAGTGTGGCTGCAAGCGACAATGCATCTGTAAAATTAAACTTTGACCAAGATTTTGTTGCAGGCACCGATGATAAGATTCGTGTGACCCCATTTGACAGCGAAGATAACAAGCTCGAAGCCTACGACATGCCAATTCCGGCAGGGGCAACTGGCTCTATTGTGGTACAGCTCTCTAACAGTGCAAAGACCGCTTATTATGTGGTGGAATTTGTGCCGGGGAGTGGCGAAGCTTCTCCTGTTCATTCCTTGAAAATCACCGTAACCGAAGGCAGTGGCGGTGAAGGCGGCGGAAACGATAACAATCAGCAAGACATCTTGGATAAAGCTGTGGATATGATTTTTGTTTATCCGTCCACTTCCGTATCCTTGGGGGAATCCGTTACGCCAACCATTAAGCTTGTGGATGCGCAAGGGAAACAAACCGTGTATACCGGCTCCGAGGCGATTTTCAGCTATTCCGGTGAAGCAGTTGCTGATGGCACCTTTGACAGCAAAGGCCGTTTTACGGTAAGTTCCAACCAAAAGCTTGAAGGAAGCAAAATTCAAGTCACCTGTATGCTCCAATCCTTCTCCAAAACCGTGGAGCTCACCGTACAAAAAAGTGACAAGAGCTTGCTCTTGACTCCGGGGACTGCCGGTTGTGGCGCTTCTCGCAGTGTAACATTCCAGCTTGCAAACGGTAGCGGTGACAGACTCTATTTGCTTTGGAAGCCAACCGTGGCTCAAGTTGTAATGAAAACCGTTGACGGTTCTGATGCAAAATTGGCCGGTTCTGTGACTGACTTGAGCAATATTAACTCTACCGGTGAAGGGAAGCTCTTAATTTCCAGCAATGTACCGGCAGAAGTTGAGCTCACCCTTATTTTGCGTGACAATGACGGTCACTTCTACGAAACCGGGATTAGCAAATTTAAATTTACCGAAGAAGGCGCCAACGCTGTAAAGGTGGTTCTTAATATCGGCAGTTACAACTACAGCGTGAATGATGTGTACAAAACCACCGATACCAAGCCGGTGATTTTGAATAACCGTACTTTTGTGCCATTCCGTCTTTTGGCAGAAACATTGGGTGGCTGCGATGTTGAATACGACCAAGCAACCAAGACTGTAACAGCAACCGATGGTGTGACAAACATTGTCATGACCGTGGGTTCCAAAGAGTACACCGTGAACGGTGTGAAAAAGACCATGGACGTAGAACCTTTTGCAAACAGTGATTATCGCACCATGGTACCGCTTCGTGTGCTTGCTGAAAGCTTCGGCTGCACCGTTGATCCGGTAAAGGATGCACAAGGCAATATCTCTGTTGTGTTTGAACGTCAATAACAGCATTTTCTAAGAGCGCTTCGGCGCTCTTATTTTGTATGTGATGTTTGTTCGCTTGCATTGGCATAGGGTTTTGGGTACAATAAAAAAAGAATTTTACCGGGGAGGTGGCCGCAAAATGTTTAACTTGAAAACCTTTGTTATATTTGCTATTTATGCGGCAGTACTCTATTTTGGGAAACGTATTGAAACCAAATTGGCAAGTCGCACCGCCAATCGTCCGGGGCTTATTTTGCCGGTGGTGGCGTGGGTTGTGGCGATGATACTTTCCGTTAAGAATTTCTACATTGCTTTTGACGTGCAATTTGGGCTGTATGCTTTTTTGGCCGCCCTCTGCCTGTTCGTTTTTTTCTCCGTGCCGGCCATGTATTTTAGTCTTCTTTATGTAGAAGGACGTAAAGGTGTGCGCGCCCGTCAACTGGCACGTTCCCAGCGTATGCGTCAGGCAAAGACACAGCAACGTGTACAATCTAATATTCACCAAAACCGTTATGAGGACCCGGTTCAAAAGGAACCGATTGTCTACATGCCGGACCGCAATCGCACACGCTCGGCAAGTGCACCGCAACCACAAAACGCGCGCGCAACATCCAGCCAAGCACTGCGCAATAGCCGTTACCGTCAAGACAATACCCCGAAAAGATAACCAGTGACAGCTCACCACCTTGCTTAAGCAGGGTGGTTTTTTTGTGCATCTCTACGATGCGTGGATTGTCTGTACGAATGTGGGGTATTACACTAGAACCAATAGCAAGGGGAATCCTCGCTGAACAGTAAGGTCATAAGGAGTGAATAAAGATGAATAACGAAAAAATCGGTTCGCTGATTGCCCAACTGCGCAAAGAAAAAGGATTCACCCAACAAGCGTTGGCAGAACGGCTGCACCTTTCAAATAAAACTATCTCGAAATGGGAATGTGGGCAGGGCTGTCCGGATGCAGGCGTGTGGGATGAATTGGCGGAGGTGCTTGGTGTGGATATGCAAAAGCTCATGCAAGGGACACTAAAGCCGAATAAACCCGATGTGGGCAAAATGAATAAGTTGTGTTTTTATGTATGTCCCAGCTGTGGTAATATTATCACGGCGACCACAAAGGGAGAATTCTCATGCTGTGGCAGACGTTTGGAACCGCTTGTGGCGGTCAAGGCGCAGGAAGCGGACAAACCGTTGATTGAAGACTTAGACAATGATTATTATGTTTCCTTTGCGCACCCCATGACAAAGGAACATTACCTGCAATTTGTCAGCTATGTGACAGATGATCGTCATTTGACGGTTCGTCTTTATCCGGAACAGGAGGCGGCGGTGCATTTGCCGGTGATGCGTGGGCGCGGGATGCTTTACTATTACTGCACCCGGCACGGGCTTCAAAAGTATCCGTTCAAGGTACGTTAAAGTCAAGACAGCGTTTAGTGAGCGCTGTCTTTTTTCTTTGTCGTTGTGGGGGATGGGGGAGGATGATATAATGGTTCATACGGGCTCGCAAGGGCGTTTAAGAAACAATACCCTTCTTTAACGAAAGGAGTTTTATAATGAAATTGAATGATAGTATCGCCGGTTTCCGTTTGGTGGAGGAACGTCATGTTCCTGAAGCCGATAGTATCGGGCGCATCTTTGTCCACGAAAAAACCGGTGCACGCTTGCTTCACCTTGAAAACAACGACAGCAACAAGGTTTTTGGTGTGGGCTTTCGCACACCGTCAATGAATAGCACAGGGGTTGCGCATATTATTGAGCACAGCGTATTGAACGGTTCAAAAAAGTATCGTACCAAGGAACCGTTTATGGACCTGGCGCGTACCAGCTTGAGCACCTTCCTCAATGCGATGACCTTCTCCGATAAGACCATCTATCCGGTTGGCAGCCAAAACGACAAGGATTTTGACAATCTCATGGATGTGTATTTGGATGCGGTGTTTAATCCGGCAATTTACGACCGCAAGGAAATTTTCCTACAGGAAGGCTGGCATTACCACATCGAAAAGCCGGAAGACCCTATTACCTACCGTGGCGTGGTATATAACGAAATGCGCGGTGCGCTTTCCAGTGCCGATAGTCAAGTGGGCGATCAAATTCTTGAAGCCCTTTATCCGGATACCATTTACGGTTGTGAAAGTGGTGGGAATCCTTACGATATCCCAAGCTTGACGTATGAAAACTTCTTGGATTTCCATCGTACACTGTATCATCCGTCCAATAGCTACATGTTTATTTATGGTGATGGTGACATTGAACATTTCCTCAGCCATATTAACGACAACTATTTGTCCCATTACGATGCGGCGGATATTGATTCCCACATTGATTGGCAAAAGGCTTTTGGCGCGCCAAAACATGCGGAAACCCATTATTCCGTAGCGCCGGATGCAGAAACAGAAGGCAAGGATATTTTGAGCTATGCGGTTAGCATGGGCACGCGCAAAAAGCCGGAAGATATCTTTGTGCAAGAAGTACTTTCAGAGGTATTGGTGAATGCTCAATCCGGCGTGATTAAAAATGCGTTGTTGCAAGCCGGAATCGGTGAAGACGTGTCTGACTTCTCAAACGATGGGATTCAGATTCCATTTGGCGTGGTGGCGAAGGATGCCGATGCGGCGCAAATGGATGAGTTTGTGCGCGTGATTGAAGAAACCCTTCGTGCATTGGTGCGTGACGGTATTGACAAGGACCAACTTACTGCAGCGGTAAACCGCATGGAATACAGTCTGCGTGAAGCCAACGGCTACACCACTCGTGGGATTATTTACTATATTGATGCTTTTGAAACATGGCTCTACGATGGCAATCCGTTTGATGCGCTTTGCTACAATGACACCTTGGCCAAGCTTCGCGCTAATATTGACAGCGATTACTATGAGCGTTACATCGAAGATCACATTTTGAACAATCCACACAAGGTTATGATGGTATCTCGTCCGCAACCGGGGATGAACGACCAAAAGGATGCGGCAGTGACAAAGGCGCTTGCTGATTACAAAGCAACCCTTTCTGCTGATGAAGTGCAAGCATTGGTGGATGAAACCAATGCCCTTCTTTTGCGTCAAAATACCGATGATACAGCGGAAGAAAAAGCGACTATTCCACGTCTTTCCCGTGACGATGTAAGTGGCAGCTTTCCAATGATTCCTTGCAACGAAGAAAATATTGCCGGGGTGACGGTGCTTCATCATCCGCTCTTTACCGCCGGGATTGATTATACGGATATGCTCCTTAGCTTGGACCACATTGATGTGGCGGACCTTCCTTATGTGGGTCTGCTTACCACGTTAATTGGTGCAATGGATACTGAAAATTACAGCTATACAGCATTGGGGACTGCTGAATATTTAACCAGTGGTGGGATTCGCATTACCAGCCGTGTCATGCAGGATGTGAAGGATCCAAGTAAATTCACTCATAAGCTTTTGATTTCATCCAAGACCTTGAGTCCGGAGGATACCAAGGGCTTCCTCGATTTGGCGGAAGAACAGCTTTTCCGCAGTGATTTTACTGACAAAAAACGTTTCCGTGAAGTGTTGCAGATGATTAAGCTGCAAATGCAAGAAGGAATTTTCCAACAAGGGCATACTGTGGTTGCCGGTCGTGTCACAGCATATCATTCCGCTTACAGTCGCTTCAACGAATACCTAAACGGCTTGGATTTCCTTTTCTTCTTGCAGGATTTGGACAATCATTTTGAGGAACGTTTCGATGAAACCTTAAAGAAGGTGCAAGATCTCTATCAGCGCCTTGTTACCCGTAAGGACATGATTGTTTCTGTAACGGCAAGCGAAGCAAGCTATGCGCAGATGCGTCCAATTTTGACCGCGTGGTTGGAGGCGTTGCCAAATGAAGATTATGCGCATGCTCATTGGGATGTGCCGGTCGAAGTGCTCAACGAAGGCATTCAATCCTCTGCAGGCGTGCAATATGTGGCAAAGGGGGCAGATATTGGGGCTTTGGGCTGCGCTTACAGCGGTGTGCTTGAAGTACTCGCCAACCTTTTGACCAATGAATACCTTTACAACAATGTCCGTGCAAAGGGCGGCGCTTATGGTCAAGGGATTCGTTTTAGCCGCAACGGCAGTGTGGCGTGCTATTCCTATCGCGACCCAAATCTCGAAAACACCATCGCCATCTATGATGAAATGGCTGATTGGTTAAATGCCCTCGAAATGGATGAGGATACCCTAACCAGTTACATCATCGGTGTGATGAACCGTTTCAATCCGGTGATGACAGCACGTGCACAAGGGGTGTGGTCTTTAACAAGTCGTGTGACAGGGCTCGTGCGTGAGGACATGGTGAAGGCGCAGAAAGAAGCGCTCGCCGCAACGGTGGCAGATCTCAAGGCGATTGCACCGTATTTACGCCAAGCGATGGGGCAAAACCATCTCTGTGTATTGGGAGGGAGCGAACGTGTTAAGCAAGCATCGGCGCTCTTTAATAACGTTATCAAGCTTGAAAACTAAGTAGGTGACACCGCTCTTTGACGAGGGCGGTGTTTTTTTATTGCTTTGTCAAAAGATAAGAGGGGCTTCATGCGTCCTTTTCCTTGTGTGTGTTGGGGCCATGTGCTAAACTTAAATAAGTATGCATTAGAATTTTATCCGTTTTAAGGAGCGTGAATACGATGTCAGAAGAAAGACCAGAGAGCGGGCAACCAATTCCTGAGCCACCGGCAAATGAGCCACAGGCGCCGTCTGTGACCGACAGCTCAACCGCAGAATTTCCGGTGGTGAAGGCCGGTGTGGCAGAAGGCGAAAAAGCGCAAGCTTCTATGCAAACGCGAACAGCTGCTCCCGAACAGGCAACCTATACCCGCGCACAGGATACCAATGTGCAACTTGATAACCAAAAGAGCGACAAAAAGTCCAAAAAAGCAAAAAAGAAAAAACGTAAAAAGGCCATTCCATGGGTGGGCATTGTGTTGGTGCTTTGCGTTGTGGTGTCCGCCATGGGCGGCATTACCTTTGGCCGTGATTTAACAGTGCCGGCCGATGCTTCCAATACCAAAACCATCGAGGTAGAAATCGAAAGCGGCATGCCTGTGTCTGATATTGGCCAAATGCTTGAAGAAACCGGCGTGATTCGTTCTGCTACCGCTTTTAAGCTCTATGTGCGTGTGCAAGGCGCAGCGACCAATATTCAAGCTGGCATTCACGAACTTTCTCCTTCCATGACCTTGGAAGAGGTTGTTCAAAATCTGCAAGAAGGTGCGGCAACTGCCGGTGTGGTGAAAATAGCTGTAGCTGAAGGGCTTACCGTGGATCAAATTGCCGATGTGGTGGCAGATAGCACCAAGTATAGCAAGGAAGATTTCTTGGCAGTGATGACTGATGATGCATTTTTGCAAGAGCTTGTCAGCAAATATCCATTCCTCGAAATCTCTTACAGCAAAGAAGATGTGCGTTATGTTTTGGAAGGGTATCTCTTCCCGGCAACCTATGAATTTGACGAAGAAACCGGACTCCATGCCCTTGTAAAGCAGATGCTTGATAAGACAGCGTCTGTGTTAGAAAAATATCAAAGTGAAATCGATGCGTCTGAATATAATTTGCAACAGATTATGACCATCGCTTCTTTGGTCGAAAAAGAAGGCCAGACCACCGAAGACCGTCGCTTGATTGCGGGCGTATTTTATAATCGCCTCAAAGAAGGCATGGCTATTCAATCCGATATTTCCGTGCTCTATGCATTGGAAACCCACAAGGAGCTGGTAACCTTCGAGGACTTGGAAGTAGATTCTCCATACAACCTGTATGCAAACACAGGTTTGTCACCGGGTCCGCTCAATAATCCTAGTGAGGATGCGATTGCTGCAGCGTTGAACCCTACCGAGAGCGATTATATTTACTTTTACGCAAACATCAAGACCGGTGAAGTTTTCTATACCAGCGATTATGACCAACACCTCGCTTGGCAAAAAGAATACGAGGAAACCGGCGATATTAAAGGCGAAAACTTCAAGTAATCGGTGATACGGTTTTAGTTTTTTGAAGAGGGGATATTGTGAAGAAAGAAGCACCACGCAAAGAATATTTCCCGGCATTGGACAGCTTGAGACTGTTTGCGATGTTGGCAATTTTGGCGTATCATTACGCTCCCCATTTGGTCAGCGGGGGCTTTATTGGGGTTGACTTATTTCTCGTCATTTCAGGCTTCTTGTTAGCTAGAAGCTTAATGAAATGGGAATTTAAAGATTTTGGCATAAAATATCTTGCCTACACGATTAAGCGTGTTTTGCGTTTAGGCGTGCCGCTGGTGATTGTATTTCTGGCGGTCGTTTCAATCATCAATTTGTTCTATAGCGATTTGCTGTATAACATTCGCGGTGCACTGATTAGCAGCGTGTGTTTTGTGAACAACTGGTGGCAAATCAATTTGGGTTTTTCCTATTTTGAACAATATGTGCATCCGTCGGCGTTTACCCACTTATGGTATGTGTCTGTCTTAATGCAATTGGGCCTTCTTTGGCCACTGCTTATCGTGGGCCTTCGCCGTATGAAAAAAAGCCCACAGTTTATTGCTGTGGTTCAAATTGTGCTTGCAGTGGTGAGCGCTGTATTGATGGCGGTGCTCTATGCAGGTAATGGCGATCCATCCCGAGTGTATTACGGCACCGATACCCGTCTTTATGCATTTGCCTTGGGCGGTGCGTTGGGGACCGTATGGCATCCGGGCAAAGTGGCGCGTGAACGTGGCGCCGGTTTTTCACACTTAGCCGGTGGCATTGGGATTGTTGGGATGGTTATTTTGGGCGTTCTTTCCGTAAAATTGCAAGACCAAGCCCTTTTGACCTATCGCGGTGGCATGTTCCTTTCTGCAGTCGTGAGCACTGTTGTCGTAGCAGCGCTGACGGTGCCAAACAGCTATGTACAGCGTCTTTTGAGCTTTAACTGGCTCGTCTTTTTGGGAAAATGCACCTTCAGTACCTATTTATGGTACTATCCGGTGCTTACCATGGGCGGAATGACGCCATTCCTTTCTGCCAATAAGTGGATTCAATGGATTATTCTCCTGGCGCTTTCTATTGCGACCTACCTTTTCATCGAAAAGGCCTTTGTCAGCAAGTTAACGCACGGAAAATTACCGGACATGCGCCGTTTTCGCAATTTCTTGGCATCAATGACTACCAACTGGGTGCATTTTGTCGCTGTTGTATTGTTGGTGGCACTGTGCGTATCAAGCGGCTTTGGCTTTGCCCGCGCAACCAGTGGCGAAAACGAAACCGTGGCAGAAATGCAAGCGCAAATTGAAGCCAACGAACGTTTATTGGCGAAGCAAAAAGCGTTGCAAGAACGCAATGCCCAAGCAGAAATTAAGGACGTGGATTATCTCAGCCGTTCAGTGATGCTCTTCTGCCGTGACCTCAAAGTGACCTTTGTCGGTGACTCTATTCTGCTGGGGGCGGCGGCGCCACTTACCGAGGTTTTCCCATTGGCAACGATTGACGGGAAAGTCGGCCGTCAGCTTAGTCAGAGCGGCGAAGTCATTCAAGGGCTTATCGACAATGGCGGAATGAATGACATTGTTGTTCTTGTGTTGGGGTCTAACGGTCCATTCACAGAAGAGCAGCTCGATGCCTTGATGAAGCAAATCGGTGACAGACAAGTATATCTTATTAACACCAAGGTGCCACGTGAATGGCAGGACGGTGTCAATGAAATGCTCAAAAACTATGCCGATAAGAGCAAAAAAGACAACTTCCATATGATTGACTGGAAAAGCTTTATTGACCAACATCCGGAACTGCTCTATGAAGACGGCACCCATCCAACTCCGGAAGGCTCCGAACAATTTGCCAAGCTTATTGCAGACAGACTCTATGAAGACCTTGCAAGTAAGGAACGCAAAGAGCAGGATCGCCTGGCAGACGAAGCAGCTGCAGAACAAGCAGCGCAAGCAGAAGCACAGGACCAAGGTGCCAACGCTGAAACAGCAGAGCCGGCAAAGGGCTAATTTAATAGGGACTAACAAAGCAACGCTATGAAGGCATTCAAGCGTTGCTTTTTGCGTTCTGCGAATGTGAGTGGGGAAAAATACAAAAAAACACGAGCACGTCCCATACTGTCAATAAGTATAAGGCGTGCTCGTGTTTGATTTTGTATAGCGAAGCGTTGGCCAAAGCCGAAAGACGATTGGCAAGGCACACAAAAGGCGATTAGACGTCCGCTATCTGTGATGTTGGCATTTCCACTGCGATGGTGGTGCCATTTGCGGTGCTGTTTTCAACCCAAACGCAGCCACCGTGAAGATTGGCAATCTCCCACACCAGTGAAAGCCCCAACCCTGCGCCGCCATACGCTCGACTACGAGATTTGTCCACACGGAAGAAGGGTTGGAAGATGCTCCGTTGATAGGCATCGGGGATGCCCCATCCGGTGTCGGAAACACGAATGAGGAGCTTTTTGGATGCTTGCGTGACAGAAACCTGCACCAAGCCATCCGGGCGGTTGTATTTAATGGCATTTTCGGTGAGGTTAAAGAGCAATCGGTAGATGAGTGCGTCGCTGCCAATCATTATGCCGTCCCCATCTCGTTTTAGTGTGATGCCGGATTTTTCTGCCAGTGGCGCCAAATCTGCGAAAATCTCTTCAATCATGGGTGCAAGCTGAATCTGTTCATTGCGTGCGACCTGTTGTAGATTGCTCATTTCCAGTAGGGTCTTTGTCAATCGAGTTAAGCGCTCTGTTTGCTCTTGGAGCAAACAGAGAAATGTCGCCGTTTCCGGTAGCATATCGGGATGCTCTGCGGGAAAAAGCTCCAGCTGTGCTTGCATCAATGCCAACGGCGTGCGTAGTTCGTGGGCGGCGTTACCGGTGAACTGTTTTTGTGCAACAAAGGCATTATTGAGTCGTTCCAGCATTTGGTTGAAGGAGTGGCTGAGCTGTTGGAATTCCGGCAGTACATCTGTTTCGATTTTCATATCTGCCAGATTGCTCAGCTGGACCTTTTCCACCTGCGCGGAAAAACGATGAAGGGGATTGAGGGCACGTCCGCTGACAAAATAAGCGAGGATGCCGCTTAATACCATTACGCCTGCGGTAATGTACCAGTTGGTTATGCAAAAGCCTTTCTGCGCTTGGTGAATCACGATGGTGACATTTTGCCCAAGCTCGGCTGTCTGAGGATCGAAAAAGGCAGGCTTTCCGCCGGTGGGATTGCCCTGCAGGGATTCTCCGATGGCATCCATATAATGGAGGCCGGAGGTGCAAAGCAGCCATTTCATGGCAACGCAGGTAAGGCCGATGAGCAAAACAGTCATCAGCGTGATACGCCATTGCAAAGAAAGCTTGCTCATGGTTCCCTGCCCCCTATTAGATAGCCTTCGCCGATGCGGTTGCGAATAGGGTCATAACCCAGTGTGGCACGGAGCTTTTTGCGCAGGGCGGAGATGTGTACCCGGATGGAGTTGCTGAAGCTATCTACACTGTTGTCCCAAACGTGGTCTATGAGCTCTTCTTGACTCACCGGTCGTCCCTGATGGACCATTAAATACTCTAAAATGCCTGTTTCCTTGCGGGTGAGCGTTAGTGTCTGTCCATTGACGATGGCGGTGCGAGAACGGGTATCAAAGTGCAAATCTTCGCAGATTAGCAGCACATCCGGCTGGGTAAACTGACGTAGGGTTAGACTGCGAATACGGGCTTCCAGCTCGGCTAAATGAAAAGGCTTTGCCAGGTAGTCGTTAGCACCGGCGTCCAATCCGGTTACCTTGTCCTCGACTTCACTGCGGGCGGAGAGAATCAGCACCTTTGTTTCCCGGTCGGATTGCCGCAGGGTGCGTAGCACAGTCATGCCATCCTTGCCCGGTAGGTTCAAATCCAACAGCACCAGATCATAGCGTTCTACGCCAAGAAGCGCCAGCGCCTTCTCTCCGTCATAGCAGTAGTCTACACTGTATGCCGAGCGTCGCAGGCTGCGGACAATCATTTCGCACAGGGCGCGCTCGTCTTCAATTACCAAAAGATGCATTAGCGTCCTCCTTTATTTGTTCGTTACCTTTATGTTGTTCCTCATTTTAGCAATCAATAGATAAGATTTACGTTAAATTTGCGTTCTTAACAGGGATTTTAATGCGTGCATGTTATGATGGTGGCAAAAAAAACAGAGAAACATTGCAAAAACAACAGCATGAAGGAGGAACAAACATGAACGCAAAGAAATTTTTAACGCTGATGCTGATGCTGGTGATGGTATGCGGTTTGGCGGCTTGCACCACAAAGGACGGCGATAAAATGGATGGAATGGGAAGCGAACCAAAGAATGTCGAAGAAGCGGTTAGCATGTACAAGACACTGATGGAACAGGAAAATGCGATTTTTTCGGAAAACAAAGCGCTTTGGGAAAAAGTCTTCATGGCAGCCGATAAGGGCATGACCATGCAGGAGGATGGAAAAAACTACGGTGATTTTCTGCTCAAGACCATCGAAGACAATAAGGAACAGTTTACGGCTGAGGAGCTGAAGCTACTTCAAAGTGAAGCCAAGAAGATAAGCGATATTGAGAACAAGCTAACAATGCTTGAAGAAAAATATCCCGAGGTTGCCAGGAAATCCTTGGACGGTGCCATGAGTATGCCTGCAGGCAATGATAAGACCGTCCCACCGGATGACACCGGTGCGAAAAAGTTCCCGGCATTTGAAGGAAAGGATTTGGACGGAAACCCGGTAAAGAGCGATACGCTATTCTCCGGTAACGCCGTCACTGTTGTAAATTTCTGGTTTACCTCTTGCAATCCTTGTGTGGGTGAGCTTCCGGCGTTGGATGCACTGAATAAGGAGCTTACGGAGAAGGGTGGCGCGCTTATCGGTGTCAATACCTTTACCTTAGATGGCGACAAAACGGCGATCTCCGAAGCGAAGGATGTATTGAGCAAGACAGGTGCGACTTATCAGAATGTGTATTTTGACGCAGACGGTGAGATTGGAACATTTACCGACAATATTTTTGCTTTCCCTACAACTTATGTGGTGGACCGTAACGGCAATATCGTGGGGGATGCAATTGTAGGTGCCATCACAGAAAAGAAGCAGGCGGAAACGCTGAAAAAGCTTATTGATCAGGCGCTTGCTGCCGATAAAGGCTGACGAAAGAATTTATCGTCTTAGAAAGGAGGAAGACGTTATGTATCGGAGCGTATTACCGCTTCTGATTGCTGCGGCACTGATGCTGGGCGGGTGTACTGCCGGGCAGAAAAACATGTCACAGGAAACAGAAGCAAAGGAAGAAGAGAGAACCGGACAGTCCGCAGATATATCCGGTGAAGAAAGCATGTATGTGGATAGCACTGAAAACGTTATTTACATGGCAGGTGGCTGCTTCTGGGGCTTGGAACAGTTGATGCAATCCATTAACGGTGTTATTGATGTCGAGAGTGGCTATGCCAACGGCACCTGCGAAGCAGACGCCAACTACAAAACCGTTTGCAAGGGAGACACGGGCTTTCGAGAAACGGTTCGAGTGGAATATGACACTGAACAAGTGAGTCTTGATGCCTTGCTGTTGGCGTACTTCTATGTGATTGACCCTACGGTGGAAAACCAGCAGGGCAACGACATCGGAAGCCAATACCAGACCGGCGTTTACTATACCAACGACAAGGCAAAGGAAACGGTGGAACGCATTGCCGAGATTGAGCGTGAGCGTAATGAAAAATTCTTTGTGGAAATCGGTCCGCTGAAGAACTACTATCCGGCGGAGGAACACCACCAAGACTATCTCGAAAAAAATCCGGGTGGATACTGCCACATTCCAAAGGCGGAAATGAAGCTATTCTCCAAGCTACGCATTGACCCGGGCGATTACAAAAAGCCTGCTACGGAATCCATACGGGATATGCTGACAGAGGATGCGTATCGTATTACACAGGAGAACGGCACCGAGCGCGCCTTTAGCGGTGAGTTTTGGAACCAATTTGAGAAAGGCATTTATGTGGACGTGGTCACCGGTGAACCACTCTTTCCCTCCACAGATAAATTTGAAAGTGGCTGTGGCTGGCCGGCCTTCACAAAACCGATTGAAGAACCGGCCGTGGTAGAGAGAAAGGATTGGAGCCATGGCATGCGGCGCACTGAGGTGCGTAGCCGCGCAGGAAATTCTCATCTTGGTCACGTATTCACCGGCGATCCGGAATCGCCAAACGGCGTGCGCTACTGCATCAACAGTGCGTCCCTCCGCTTTGTGCCGTATGCAAAGATGGAAGCCGAGGGCTATGGCTATCTTTTGTACCTCTTCGAGAAATAAGGCTGGAATCTAGCAGTACTAAATGCAAAAACTAACCACGCGGATGTCGGGCGATGTAATGACGCTCTGTAGAAAATCATACGCGTGGTTTTTATAATGATGCTTCAGCTAAAATCCGCAAACAGTTTTTTGTGAAAAGACGATAAAAAATTTGCATTCCCCAGTGAATAGATATATAATAAGACCATTCCATTATTATATAACAGATTTGACGCGAGACTTCCTGATGCAGTACAGCGGCCCCGCGCCCAATAAACAAGGAGTGTTTAGCGATGAGTGTTAATGTATGTTTGCCTAGTTATTCCATTGGTGCCGATTGTTATAAGGATATTGCCTTCTATACACGACATTTTGGGTCAAAGGTTGTGGTGATTGGCGGGAAAACTGCCATGGAAAAATCAAAGGATGCTCTCTTGGAAGGCATTGCAGATTCAAATCTGGAAGTGCTCGATTTTATTTGGTATGGCGGTAATTCATCTTATGAAAACGGCGATGCCTTGATTGCCAATCCGGTGGTGCAGGAAGCTGATATGATTTTTGGCGTTGGCGGTGGGCGCGCCTGTGACACTGTAAAATACGTTGCCAGCGAAATGGACAAACCCTATTGCCTCTTTCCAACGGTTGGGAGCAACTGCGCTTCCGTAACAGCAATTGGCGTAATGTACCATGCAGATGGTTCTTTTAAGGATTACTATTATCCACAGCTTCCGGTGCATACCTTTATCAACTCACAAATCATTGCCGAATCTCCGGCAGAAATGCTTTGGGCAGGGATTGGTGATGCCCTTTCAAAGGAATGCGAAGCGGTTTTCTCCAGCAAGAACGATGACCTTGCACATACTCCACTGATGGGCGTGCAGTTAAGTAAGATTTGCACCGAACCGCTCTTGACCTACGGCCATGCCGCCATGGAAGCGTGCCGTGCCAACACCAATAACCATGCCTTGGAACAAGTTGTGTTGGATATTATTATTTCGACCGGGTTGGTGTCCAATATGACGACCAATATGCCAATGTATTACTATAATTCATCTTTGGCGCATTGTGTGTATTATGGTGCGACCGTCACCAAAAACGGGCATAAGCATCGTCACGGTGAAATTGTTTCCCTCGGTGTATTGTGTCTCCTCACCTACGATAAGCAATATGAGCAACGTGATCGTTTGATGCAATTCAACGCATCAATGGGTTTGCCGGTGTGCTTCGATGATATCGACATTGACGAAAGCGAATTTGAATTGATGGCAGATAAAACCGTCACCGGCGATGAATGGAAATTCCGCTCCAAAGACATCACCACAGAAGGCTTTATTGCCTGCATGAAAGAACAAAATGCCGTTGGCCGTGCCTTTAAGGCGCAACAACAAGCGGCTATGTGCTAATAATAGTGAGGCTCCGATACCTAAATATCGGGGCCTTTTTAATATAGCTGATGGTTGTTTTAGCGTACCTGTTAAAAGGTACACCCTGCATCTTGACAAGGAAAGCGGTGTGGAGTAGACTACGAAGAGTAGCTGGCGCAAATGCGTCGTACAATCTTCAGGGCAGGGTGTGATTCCCTACCGGCGGTATAGTCCGCGAGCCTTTTTTGAGAGGGCACGAACCGGTGTGATTCCGGTACCGACAGTATAGTCTGGATGAGAGAAGATTTGGTCCCTGGGATAGTGTATGCTCTGGGGGCTATTTTTTTGCCCCAAAATCAGAAAGGGGTTTTATTTTTATGAGTCATAAAGTCTCACGAGCAAGAACTGTTGCTTTTGTTGGTGTATTAGGGGCATTGTCCTGTGTGCTGATGATGTTCTGTTTTCCGGTGCCTTTTGTGCCGGGCTTCTATGAATTTGATATTGCCGAACTGCCGGCATTGTTTGCGGGCTTCTATTTGGGACCGGTAAGTGGCTGTGCAGTTGTTTTTGTAAAAATCGTGTTGAAGCTGATCTTCCAAGGGACATTGACCGCTTTTGTCGGGGATTTTAGTAACCTTATAGGGAGTATGTGCTTTGTGTTGCCGGCGGCTTTGATTTATCGTCGCATGCATACCAAAAAAGGCGCAAAGATTGCATTGGTATTTTCCACTGTGTTTGTAAGTATTGTATATGTATTCCTTAATGCTTATGTGATGATTCCGCTTTATGTGGAGCTTTACGGGATGCCACTTCAAGCGATTATCGATATGGGTCACGCAGTGAATCCGTTTGTGCATGATGTGTTGACCTTGGTAGTTTTTGCAGTGTTCCCATTCAATATCTTTAAGCATGGGGTCACCTCCATTGTGACATACTTGCTCTACAAGCGTGTCGGTCATGCCCTGAGAGGGATGATGGGCATGCCAACAGAAAAGGCAACAACAAAGTAAATTTGGATAGAAACGCGGCAATGCTATTTGCCGCGTTTTTTTGCGAAATAATGTGTGTGAAGGAGGCATGGGCTATGGATAGCCTCTATGAATCAATTTCCGAAAAAGTAAAAAATGTTACGGCAGAAGCCATTGCAATTCGCCGCAATTTACATGCCCATCCCGAAGAAGGATGGATGGAATATTATGCGTCGGCGTTGGTGGCCTCGCAGCTTGAGGCGCTGGGATTGGAAGTGCTTGTCGGAGATGCTGTGACAGCTTCTCCGCGGATGGGCGTGCCTGTGGTGGAGCGTTTGGAAAACGCCTATCAACGCGCTTTAGAAGCCGGTGCGGAGAAACGATGGCTTGAAGCGATGCAAGGCGGCAAAACCGGCGTGATTGGTGTGCTTCGTGCCGGCGAAGGCCCGGTGGTGGCGTTGCGTTTTGATTTGGATGCACTGCCGATTGGCGAATCAACTGCGGATGAGCATATGCCTGCGCGTGAAGGCTTTGCCTCGCAATGGGCGGGCACCATGCACGCTTGTGGCCATGATGGACATACTGCCATCGGTTTGGGCGTGGCAAAGGTGCTTACAGCATATCGTGCCCAACTTCATGGTACAGTGAAATTTATCTTTCAGCCGGCCGAAGAAGGCGTGCGCGGTGCAGATGCGGTGATTCGTAAAGGGCATTTAGATGATGTTGACGTGCTCCTGGGGGCGCATATCCAAAGCAACGCTGCCTTTAATGGCAAGCTTATCGCCGGTGCAAGCGGTGCCTTGGCAACGACCAAGCTCGACATTCACCTTCACGGACGTGCCTCTCATGCCGGCAGTGCGCCGGAAGAAGGGCATAATGTCATGCGTGGTGTAGCTGCCATCATACAAGGGCTTTACGGCATTCCACGCCACAGCGCCGGCGCCTCTCGTGTTAATGTTGGTACTGTCCATGCCGGCAGTGGTCGTAATGTGGTTGCCGATGATGCCATGATGGAAATGGAAGTGCGCGGTGCTACTACCGAAATCAATGACTACATGGAAGCCTATGCGCGTCGCATTATTGAAGGGGCATGCCTGATGCACGACTTACACTACGAAGTGGATGTGCGTGGTACGGCGGGCTCCCTGGAAAGCAGCCCGGCCTTGGTTGAAAAAATTCGTTCCCTTGTAACAGCGCATATGCCACCGGGAACCCTCTCTGATACGCCGGAGCAAGTGCTCGTGGATAGTGAGGATATCTCGTTAATGATGGCTCGTGTGCAATCACGTGGCGGCGAGGCGGCGTTTATGCGCCTTTTAACTGAGGTACAAGACGTGCCCCATGCGCATCGTTTTGACTTTAATGAGGATGTGATTGAAACCGGCATTGGCGTCTTTTCCTTGGTAACGACAGCGCTTTTACAATAAAGTATCTCTATCAGAGAAATATTTGTCCCTCTGTGATGGCGTTATCGTGTATGATAATACTATACGAAAGGAATGGGAGGGCAAAAAATGAACAACGCATTAACCAAAGAAAGCATTGAAACCATGGACTTTGATACCCTCGAAATGCTCACGCAAGCCAATGCGACACACGCCATGCCAACAGGCGTATCCGCTGAATCCTTTGCCTGGGAAGCCATGCAACAGCAATGGGGCGTGAACCCGGTGTATGAAGTCCTTCAAGCCAAGGATGAATAACAACAAAGCGTGAAAGTGTCCATCGATGGTGGTAATTTGTGCTTTTTTGAACAACGATAATATTACAGATTAGAAATAGTCATTTATGGAGTCGCGCCAATGCTCGGTGCATTGCTTGCATGCCCCAAGGGGGTATGCTAAAATCGAATCAAGATGATAAGAGTGGGCATATTATAGCCCAAAACGCGTAGATAGATATTTTTTGTGGGGAGGATTCATCATGAAACAATTAAATGAAAAAGTTGCTATTGTAACCGGCGCCGGTCAAGGCATCGGGAAAGGGATTGCGCTTTGTTTGGCAAAACGTGGCGTAAAGATTGTTGCAACCGGTCGTCGCTTAGAACCAATTCAACAAACCATCGAAGAGATCAAGGAATTGGGTGGCGACGGCTTGGCACTTACCTGTGACTCCGGCAATCCGGCTTGTGTAGCTGCCGTTGTGCAAGAAACTGTGGATACCTTTGGCGCCATTGACATCGTTGTCAACAACGGTCAAGCCATTGTTCCATCCGCACCGGTAGAAGATACCACCTACGATAGCATGCTCAAAGCATGGCAAAGCGGTGTAATCGGCTCCTTGAACTACATGCAAGGGGCATTCCCATACATGAAGGAACAACACGAAGGGCGCATCATTAACTTTGCATCTGCAACCGGGATGTTTGGGATTGCAGGCCAACTCGCTTATGGCTCTAACAAAGAAGCACTTCGTGGCCTTACCAAAATTGCCGCGAAAGAATGGGGCCAATACGGCATCTGCGTAAATATCGTGCTTCCTGGTGCAGAATCCCCAGCTGCAAAGGAATGGGCAAAGAAATTCCCGGAAGAATATGAAAAGCAAGTGAACCTCAACCCAATGAAGCGTTTCGGCGATCCTGAAAACGACATCGCACCGGTTGTTGCTTTCCTCGCCGGTCCGGATTCTTGCTACTTCTCCGGCCAAAGCGTTATCGTAGACGGCGCAAACTCCATCATGCCATAATGATGGGCAAAGATAGTTGAATACAATAGAAAGAGCGGTTCTGCAAAATAATAAGCAGAACCGCTCTTTTTGTAGGTTCAATTAGCCCACGCCAATGAGGGCGAAGAGGAGATTCAGTACACCGGCAAGGATAATGACCATGACCGGGGAGAGCTTTTTGGTGCGTAAGAGTCCGACACAGAGCCCAAATATGCCCACAAGAAGCCAATGGGTACCGGTGAGGGAAATGGCTGCATCGGTGCCCCAAAAAGCATGAACAATGATAGAAATGCCGGCTGCACCAATCATGGCGGCAACGGCAGGGCGCAAGGTGGCCATGATGATTTTCAAGGAATCGGTGTTGCGATATTTGAAGTAAACCCACGTAAGAATGCTCATAATAATGAAGCTCGGAGTGACAAAGCCTAAGGTGGCAACAACAGAGCCTGTGATGCCGGCAACCTTTGTGCCGACAAAGGTTGCGGAGTTAATGGCAATCGGTCCCGGAGTCATTTGTGAGATGGTAATAAGGTGGGTCAATTCTTCCATGGTGAGCCAATGATGGGTATTAACCACTTGCTCTTGCAGCAATGGTAGTGCCGCATAGCCACCGCCAAAGCAGAACACGCCAATCTGGAAGAAGCTCAGATACAGTTGCAAATAAATCATTTTGCCACCTGCTTTCTGAGCACGATGCTCTTGATAATGCCGAGGACGATGCAGACGAGCACCACTTTAACGACGCTTACATTAAAGACACAGGTGCAAATAAAAGCAACAACCATAATGATCATATTGAGGGTCGAACCGCTGCTTGTAATACCGCAAGCCATATCGAAAACCACAGAGCCAATCACTGCACCAACGCCGGATTGCATCCCTTCGAGAAGTTTTGAAATAACAAAGCTTTGGGAGAAGGCGTTATAAAAAGCGGAAATAACGGTAATGATGAGGAATGGCGGCAACACGGTTCCCAATGTTGATATGAGCGCACCGGAAAGCCCACGCAGCTTATAGCCCACAATGATAGAAGCGTTGATGGCCATTGCACCCGGTGCGGATTGGGATAGTGCCACCAAATCGAGCATTTCGTCTTCGTCAATCCATTGAAAACGATCGACAAAGCGATCCTTCATTAGTGTGACAATGACATAGCCGCCACCGAATGTGAAGGCGCTAAGGGTAAAGGTGGCAATAAAAATTTGCCACAAACTTGGTTTAGATTGAATCAATGGTAATCACCTCTCATTCTAGTATAACGAGAACTCGTCAAAAGAGAAATAGAGGCTTTTTATATGCATGATAGTGTTTCAGGAAGAGACGGGCAGAATAATAGGCCGGTGTTGTTATAGGCTTGTAAGGATCTTTGATTGCAGTGCTGTGCGTAGGAAAGCAAACAAAAAAAGACCGCCAACAGACGGTCTTTGGTAAAGCGTTTACAATCAGTCGAACTTTTCTTCAGCTTTGCTTACTTGTTCCAATACGAGAACCATGTTGCCCATTTCAAGCATGGTTTTAGCGCCGTGGAGAACGAGTTGATGTTCACGTGGAATGTTCAAGCTGTCGATAGCAGCAGGATCTACAACGGTCACGTCGTAGTCCTTTTTGATTTTTGCCCAGTAGAGGTAACCGTTAGGGTCAAATACAGGACCTTCGTCCTTCTTTTTGCCCTTCTTTGGTGCTTCTTCTACAGGTTCTTCAACAACAGGTGGTTCTTTGCTTTGGAACTTAGCGTCCCCTTCAGCGGTAACATACACCTTTAAGGTGTCTTTGGTTGCGCCACGTCTGATGCAATCTTCGATGCCATCAAGCGCATGGCGGGCGTCAGTGAAGTTCCCTTGTACAAATACATACATGATACATGTCTCCTCTATGCTTCAAAAGCGTGTCATTTTTATTCTCTAATTGCCATTTTACTAAAGACAGGGAAAGGCGTCAACCGCAAAGCGGTGGGTTTATTCCCTGCATTCAAATTCCCTTAAAAGAAGAACTCAGTCGCCCAGAAGGTATTGCACGATATTGACAATTTCGCCGCCTTTGTAATAAACGCGTGGCACGCGGCGGTTGATGTCGCAGAAAAGTTCGTGCGGAATGGTTGGCACGTGACTGCACAATTCTTCGATGGTAATGCAGTCATCACCTTGTGCACCGATGATAACGACTTCATCACCGATTTTAACATCCGGGATATGAGTAACATCAATCATGCATTGGTCCATGCACACACGACCGGCAATGCGTGCGCGCTTGCCGTGTACGAGCACTTCAGCCTTGTTGGAGAGCACACGGTGGAAGCCGTCGGCATAGCCCAATGGCAGGGTTGCAATGACGGTGTCGTCACCTTCGGTTTCAAAGGTGCCGCCGTAAGAAATGCGTTCACCGGCTTTTTCATGCTTAACATTGGCAATGCGACACTTGAGGCTCAATGCCGGGCGCACTTCCATGTTGTCGTTTTGGGTTTCATCGCTTGGGTAAACCCCGTAAAGAATAATCCCCGGACGTACCATATCCATGAAAAATTCAGGGTGGTCAACAATGACCGCACTGTTACCACAGTGGCGAATTTTTGGTTCAAGACCGCGCTGTTTGAGTCCGTCTAAGAAGAAATTGTAACGTTCCCATTGCAATTTAGTATAGGTTTTATCGGCATAGTCAGCTTTTGCAAAGTGGGTGAAAAGGCCGGTAAATTCAAGGTTTGGCAGTTGGAAGATTTTTTCGATGGTATCGAGGCTTTCTTCTGTTGGGAGGAAGCCAATACGTCCCATCCCGGTATCTGCTTTGATGTGTACGTGGGCAGTCTTTCCTTGCTTCACAGCTTCGGCGCTGAGCGCTTGAGCGAATTCATAGGTAAAGACAGTTTGGTCGATGTCGTATTTTACGATATCGGCTGCAAGGGCAGGTTCGGTGTAGCCTAAAATAAGAATTGGCACATCACTAAAGCCGGCGTTGCGAATTTCGAGTGCTTCATGGAAAATAGCGACACAAAGGCCGTCAGCACCGTTTTCAAGCAAGGTTGGAATGATTGGCAAGACACCGTGGCCGTATGCGTTGGCTTTTACAACAGCGTACACATGGCGATCTGCGCCGGCGCGTTTTTTGATGGATTGCATGGTAAATGCAAAGGCGTCGAGATCGATTTCCGCACGAAATGGGCGAATGGTGTCTAAGATATTATCTGGATATTTTCCCATGAGTGAATTGCCCCCTAAAATGTAAAACGTAGTGTAAGTTATGAAAATATTATAGCAAATTAAAGGGGATACCTTGAATGAAGGTTTTCTATAGATTCGTGCTAAATATTTTAATGGGATACAATTGTCTATGAAGGATGGAATATGTCAAGCGTTGACGCGGTGCACGAGAGTGGGTATGCTAGAGGAGATAAATCGAAAGAGAAGGTGAGGACAATGGAAGCGGTATCTTATTGTGTGGTCTATACCACAAAGCCCGGTGAACGTGATGCTTTTGTGAAGAAAATCTTTGACGGTGGGTTGCTACAGGCCATTCGTGACATGGCAGGTTGTGAAACCTATGATTACTACGTGTCTGAAGAAAGCGATAATCGATTGATGCTCATGGAAAGCTGGGCGAGTGACGCGCACCGTGCAGCACATCTCGAAGCGCCTTATATGGAAGCGCTTGCCGCACTCATTGAAAAGTATGTGATTGATATCGAGCATATTGATTGAGCAATGGCCATGTCCTGCGGGATGTGGCTGTTTTTTGTGCGTTGACAATCGGTTGCAAGAATGAAAGAATGGGGATATCGCACCGAAAAGGTGGGAAACGTAAAAGGGGAGATGCATGCATGTCACATCGAATGGAATTGCTTAAATTTGTATTATCCATGGTTATTTTTGGAACAAACGGGCTATGGGTGGCACATATCGCGCTTTCGAGTGCAGAAATTGTGCTTATGCGAACACTGTTGGGGTCTGTCTTTTTGGCAGTGGTGGTGTGTTTTACCGGAAGGTTTGATTTCAAAGCATTGCGCAAAGACATTGTGGCAGCAACGCTGGGTGGCGCAGCATTGGGGCTGAACTGGGTATTTCTTTTTGAAGCCTATCGTGCACTTTCTGTTAGCCTTGCAACGTTGACTTATTATTGCGGACCGATGTTTGTCTTGTTGTTGTCACCGATTGTATTCCACGAACGCTTAACGTGGAACAAGATTGCAGCCTTAGTGAGTGTGGCCTTGGGGATGCTCTGCATTAGCGGTAGTATTGACTTTGAAACCTCAAGCGGGCGCGGACTTCTGGTTGCCATCGGTGCGGCGGCGCTTTATGCAATGGTGATTATTTGCAATAAAAAGGTGTACTATTTGGGTGGACTCCACTGCTCCTTGTATGAAATGATTGTTTCGTTCTTTGTCGTGTTGGGGTATCTAATGCTTCAAGGGACCCCACTTCCAGTGGTGCCGGCGACAAACGAGCTCATTTATGTACTCATTATCGGGCTTGCCAACACCGGGCTGGCCTATCTATTATATTTCTCATCTTTGCAAAAGCTCAGCGGTCAAAGTGTATCATTGCTTTGCTACATGGACCCACTTACCGCACTTTTTGTTTCTGCGGCCTTCTTGGGCGAAGTGATGCTCCCTATTCATTGGCTGGGCGCGGTGCTTATTTTGGGCGGTGCTTGCTTGGGGGAATTGGTGATTAACCGAAAGAAAGTATAAATGACAGCCGACAAGGGCACTTGTCGGCTTTTTCTGTACCTGAAATGATAGATGGACAAAGTGCGCTGGTTGTGTATGGTTTATTCATCCAAAAGGTGGTATAATAGGGATACGTTATTGTTGTTGTACCCAAAGGAGGTTCACATGAAGGAAGTTAAAAATCCGAAACGACCGATGGCGTATTATTACGCGATTGTTCTTCTCGTACTTTTGGGGCTCAATTTTATTGTGCTTCCCTATATGGCGGAGCGTCAGGTCAAGGAAGTGGATTATGGTACCTTCATCACTATGACCGAGGAATCCAAAATCGGCAAGGTTGAAGTTGAAAGCAACCAAATCATTTTTACTAACAAGGATGAATCCAAAATTTACAAGACCGGGTTAATGGATGATCCGGATTTAACCATGCGTCTTTACGATTCCGGTGCGAAATTCTCTAGCGAAATCATTAAGCCTGCGAACCCGATGGTGAGTACGTTTGTAGGCTTGGTGTTGCCGTTGATTCTTTTTGTTGCGCTCGGGCAATGGATGAGCCGCCGCATGATGAAGAAAATGGGCGGCGGTGGAAATTCGATGATGTTTGGGATGGGAAAATCCAATGCCAAGATTTATGTTGAATCTACCGAAGGCATTCGCTTCTCCGATGTGGCTGGCGAGGATGAGGCCAAGGAAAACCTGCAGGAAATTGTTGAGTATCTCCATAATCCGCACAAATACGAAGAAATTGGTGCATCGATGCCAAAGGGGGTACTTTTGGTAGGCCCTCCGGGGACTGGGAAAACCATGTTGGCAAAGGCTGTTGCCGGGGAAGCCAAGGTGCCATTTTTCTCAATGAGTGGCTCTGAATTTGTGGAAATGTTTGTCGGCATGGGGGCGAGCAAGGTGCGCGATCTCTTTAATCAGGCCAAAGAAAAAGCACCGTGCATCGTCTTTATCGATGAAATTGATGCCATTGGGAAAAAGCGTGACGGCAATTTTGCCGGTAACGACGAGCGTGAGCAAACGCTGAACCAGCTGCTTACGGAAATGGACGGCTTTGAAGGAAACAGCGGCGTTATTATTTTAGCGGCCACCAACCGTCCTGAATCCTTAGACCCTGCTTTGACTCGTCCGGGACGCTTTGACCGCCGTGTGCCGGTTGAACTACCGGATCTCAAAGGTCGCGAAGAAATTCTTAAGGTGCATGCCAAGAAGATTAAGCTTGCAGGGGACATCGATTTTACCCAGATTGCGCGTATGGCGTCGGGCGCATCCGGTGCTGAGCTTGCAAATATTGTCAACGAAGCGGCACTTCGCGCGGTGCGCGCCGGGCGCAAGCGCGTCATTCAAGCAGACCTCGAGGAAAGCATCGAAGTGGTGATTGCCGGCTATCAAAAGAAAAATGCCATTTTGACCGATAAGGAAAAATGGGCGGTGGCTACCCACGAAATCGGGCACGCTATTGTGGCGGCCTTGCAAACCGATTCTGCGCCGGTACAAAAAATCACCATTATTCCGCGTACCTCCGGGGCACTGGGTTATACCATGCAGGTGGATGGAGGCAACCATTATCTCATGACCAAGAGCGAGCTTGAAAACAAGATTGCTACCTTAACAGGGGGGCGTGCCGCCGAAGAGGTTATCTTGGGGAGCGTTTCCACCGGGGCAGCCAATGACATCGAACAAGCGACCAAAATTGCTCGTGCGATGATTACGCGCTATGGCATGAGTCCGGACTTTGATATGGTGGCTATGGAAACGGTGACCAATCAATATTTGGGTGGTGACACCTCTTTGGCTTGCTCCGCTGAAACCCAATCCAAGATTGACCAGCAGGTGGTGGCATTGGTAAAGAAACAGCACGAAAAAGCAACACGTATCCTAATGGAAAATCGAGAAAAACTGCATGAGCTTTCCATTTACCTTTACGACAAGGAAACCATTACCGGCGAAGACTTCATGGCTATTCTGAACCGTTAAGAGGACTAATCAAAAAATCGTAAACAGCAATCCATCCGCACGATGTATGGGGCGGATGGATTTTTTTCTTTGTGGCGTAAAATCATACCTTGACAGAAGGGTAATGCAGGCGTATAGTGAAGACACAATCATATAATTCTTCAGGGCAGGGTGAAAGTCCCTACCGGTGGTATAGCCCACGAACCGCAAGGTATGATTCGGTGCAACTCCGAAGCCGACAGTATAGTCTGGATGAAAGAAGAAATTGACATAGAATGATTTGATATCTTTTTATGTTACGTCATGTTCTGGGGGTGATTTCATTCCCGGCTTTTTTATTTTTATACGCAATTTTTGTATGCCCTGAGTATTCAGGGCATTTTTGTTTTGAGGTGAAGGTATGACAGAGATGGCGATGATGGAACGAGCACTGGCTTTGGCAGTGAAGGGTTGTGGTTGGACTTCGCCAAACCCGATGGTAGGAGCGGTCATTGTAAAGGACGGTCGCATTATTGGCGAAGGCTACCACGAACGCTATGGCGAATTACATGCGGAACGCAATGCCCTTCGCGCATGCACGGAATCTCCCGAAGGCGCAACAATGTTTGTGACCCTTGAACCGTGTAGTCACCACGGCAAGCAACCGCCTTGTGTGGATGCAATCATTGAAGCGAAAATCGCCAAAGTGGTAATTGGTTCTCGTGACCCGAATCCACTGGTAAGCGGAAGAGGCGTGCGTATTTTGCGTGAGCATGGCATCGAGGTTGTAGAGGATGTGATGCGTGAAGAATGTGATCGCACAAATGAAGTGTTTATGCACTACATTACCCATGAAACACCGTTTGTTGTGTTGAAAACAGCGATGACATTGGATGGAAAGATTGCTTGCCATACCGGCGTTTCCAGGTGGGTTACCGGTGAAGCAGCGCGACAAGAGACGCAGGCACTGCGTCATCGCTATGCGTCGATTATGGTAGGTGTGGGTACGGTGTTGGTAGACAATCCGCGTCTTACCTGTCGTCTTGAGGGGGGCAAACATCCACTGCGTGTGATTTGTGATAGTCATCTGCGCACACCACTCGATGCTATTGTGGTACAAACGGCACGTGAAGTGCCTACGGTGATTGCCACTGCTTGTGCTGATGTGGAAAAACATCGTCCATACGAAGAAGCCGGTTGTCGTGTAGTGGCTGTAGCCGGCAAAGACGGCCGTGTGGATTTAGAACAACTCATGGTGTGGCTTGGCAGTGAAAATATTGACAGTGTTCTTCTTGAAGGCGGCGGCACCTTAAACTGGGCGGCGCTTGAAGCCGGCATTGTTCATAAAGTGGTGAGCTATGTGGCACCAAAGCTCTTTGGTGGAAAGGACGCCAAGACCCCTGTTGAAGGTTTGGGCGTGGCTGACCCGAAGGATGCTGTTGAACTGCATATTCAAAATATACGCCGTGTTGGTGAAGATATTTGTATTGAAGGTGAGGTGGTTGGATGTTCACAGGCATTGTTGAAGAAGTAGGTATGATTGAAAATATTCGTCGCGGTCAGCATTCAGCGGTGCTTACCATTCGCGCAAGCAAGGTGCTTGAAGGCACGGAACTTGGTGACAGTATTGCCGTAAACGGTATTTGTCTCACGGTAACGAGTCTTCCGAATGGTGCTTTTACCGCTGACGTGATGCATGAAACATTAAACCGCTCTTCGCTCTCCGGGCTCGGGCGTGGCAGTCGCGTTAATCTTGAGCGCGCCATGGCAGCCGATGGCCGCTTTGGCGGTCACATTGTGAGCGGTCACGTGGACGGTGTGGGACATATCAGCCGCATCCGTCGTGATGATAACGCCATTTGGTATACTGTCAGCGCCGCACCGGAGATATTGCGTTATGTGGTAGAAAAAGGCTCTATTACGATTGACGGAATTAGTCTTACCGTTGCAGCCGTTACGGAAAAAGATTTTTCGATTTCTGCCATTCCGCATACTGTAGCGGTGACGGTATTAAGTGATCGCAAGGAAGGCGACGCCGTTAATCTGGAAACGGATATCATCGGCAAATACGTAGAAAAATTATTACAGCCCAAGACGCCAACACCGGCATCAAGTGGCATTACCATGGACTTTTTGTCCAAGCATGGATTTTAGGAGGTACACTCATGGCAAAATTTAACACCATTGAAGAAGCATTGGAAGATTTGCGTCAGGGCAAAATTATTTTGGTGACAGATGACCCGGAACGTGAAAACGAAGGGGATTTCATCTGCGCGGCAGAATTTGCAACCACCGAAAATATTAACTTTATGGCTTGCCACGGCAAGGGCCTTATCTGCATGCCAATGAGCGAGAAATACGTACGACGCTTGCAAATTCCACAAATGGTCATGCAAAACACGGATAATCATGAAACCGCATTCACGGTATCCATTGACCATGTGGATACGACAACCGGGATTTCTGCAGCGGAACGTTCTATCACCGCTATGAAGTGCGTGGATGAAGATGCGAAACCGCAGGATTTCCGCCGTCCCGGGCATATGTTCCCACTTCTCGCCAAGAAAAACGGCGTGCTCGAACGTGATGGACACACCGAAGCCACTGTGGATTTGTGCCGTTTGGCAGGACTCAAGGAATGTGGTCTTTGCTGCGAAATTATGCGCGAAGATGGCACCATGATGCGCACCCCTGAATTGATGGAGCTTGCTGAAAAATGGGGATTAACCTTTATCACCATCAAGGACTTGCAAAATTATCGCAAGGTTCATGAAACCTTTGTTGAAGAAGCTGCTGTTGTAAAAATGCCAACCAAGTATGGCAATTTCGTAGCACACGGTTTTGTCAATCATTTGAACGGCGAACACCATATTGCTCTTGTTAAAGGAGATATTTCCGACGGCAAGGATATCCTTTGCCGTGTCCATAGCGAATGCCTTACCGGTGATGCATTTGGCTCATTGCGTTGTGACTGCGGTGACCAATTTGCCTCTGCCATGCGCCAAATTGAAAAAGAGGGTCGCGGGATTCTCCTTTATATGCGTCAGGAAGGGCGTGGCATTGGGCTTATTAACAAGCTTCGAGCCTATGAACTTCAAGACCAAGGCATGGATACCTTGGAAGCCAACCTTGCGTTGGGCTTTGAAGCAGACGAACGCGAATATTACATTGGCGCACAAATTTTGCGCGAATTGGGCGTTAAGAGCATGCGTCTTTTGACCAATAACCCGGACAAGGTTTACCAGCTCTCTGAATTTGGCATGGAAATTACCGAACGAGTGCCGATTCAAGTAGAAGCCACTGAATATGACCGCTTTTATTTGCAAACAAAAAAAGACCGCATGGGTCACTTGTTAGAATATTAATTAAAAAAGGAGCGTATTTATAATGAATACTTTTGAAGGAAAACTCGTTTCTAATGATATGAAGATTGGCATTGTTGCCGCACGTTTTAACGAATTTATCGTTTCTAAGCTTATCGGTGGCGCAATGGATGCCCTCACCCGTCACGATGTGAAAGAAGAAAACATCGACCTCGCGTGGGTACCGGGTGCATTTGAAATTCCACTTATCGCTCAAAAAATGGCAGACAGTGGCAAATATGATGCTGTGATTTGCTTGGGCGCGGTTATTCGCGGGGCAACCAGTCACTACGATTACGTGTGCAACGAGGTTTCCAAGGGCATTGCACACGTATCCTTGAACAGCGGTATTCCTGTGCTTTTCGGTGTAGTGACCACCGAAAACATTGAACAAGCGATTGAACGTGCAGGCACCAAGGCCGGCAATAAAGGCTATGACAGTGCAATGGCAGCCATCGAAATGGTAAACCTCATCAAAACCATCGAAGCGTAAAAACTGCTCTATTCGCTCAGACAGCTTTGCAAGATGCTTTCATTATCCATCCAAAAGAAGAACGGCCTCCAAGCTTCAGATTGTTGAAGCTTGGAGGCCGTTCTGTTTCTATGTGGTTTAAGCCAAATAGCCGAGGTGTTCCAAGAGAATGAAGATCCCCATTAGAATGAGGATGACCCCACCGGCGACTTCGGCGCGAGATTTAAAGCGACTTCCGAATACGTTCCCGATTTTTACACCGCAGGCACTGAAAAGAAAAGTGCAAATACCGATGAGAATAACCGCCGGGAAGATATCCACACGCAAAAATGCAAAGGAAACGCCCACAGCAAGGGCATCGATGCTATCAGCGATTGCAAGCGGCAGCATAACTTTTGGTGCAAAGGAGGCGTTGAGATCTTTAATTTCCTTGCGAGATTCCAAAATCATATTGACCCCAATGAGTCCCAAGAGGAAAAAACTCAGCCAGTGGTCGATTCTGGTGATGAAGCCACTGAACTGGCTACCGAGCACAAAGCCCAGAAGTGGCATGATGGCTTGCGCGCCCCCGAACCAAAGCCCGGTGATGAGCAAATGCTTTGGTTGTGCGTTTTGCACACTGAGTCCCTTACAGATAGAGATGGCAAAGGCGTCCATAGAGACACCTACAGCGATGACTAAGAGTTCCAAAAGATTCATTGATTTTTCTCCCTTTTAGCAGAATGGCTTGCGGACAGATAAAAAAACAAGGCCCATCTGTCCGTCATGTAACAGATAAGTCTCGTCAATTAAGATAACACCAGGATTGAACTAGTATGTTGGTACTATCACACCACAAGGTGCAGACTACTCCCTTATTGGTGAGTATTATATCATAATGATGAATAAGGGGCAAGGTTGTCAGGGTTATATGCAAGGCTGAAAATTGCATGAAATAGGGCACTAAAAAATTCCTATAGCTGGGTATGCTAATGATGAGTGGTTGCAAGCCAATTGTATAAATACAACTTATAAAATTTCTTTGCAAGCCCCCCTTTACAATTGCGGAACAATTATCTATAATACATCTCATCAACGACATACATTTATCAAGAGCGGTGGAGGGAACTGGCCCGACGAAGCCCAGCAACAGCCTTTTATTTTTAGGTAATGTGCTAAATCCAGCAGACAATGTCTGGCAGATAAGTGATAGATAACAATATTCACCATTTCCTGCCGGAAATGGTGTTTTTTGTTATATAGTAATGTTTCAATGGCAGCAAAAAAGAAATGAGGAACACTATGAACAACGAAGAATTAAAAAACACGAGTGTCGCAACGCAATGTGTTCAAGGGGGCTATATCCCTGGAAATGCAGAGTGTCGCACCATGCCAATTGTTCAATCTACAACCTTCAAGTACGACAAGGCTGATGATTTGGCAGACGTATTTGACCTCAAAGTGGGCACCCCAATGTATACCCGTTTGGGCAATCCGTCCCTTAGTTGGTTGGAAGAAAAAGTCGCTCTCATGGAAGGCGGCGTAGGCGCGTTGACCACCTCCTCTGGACAGGCAGCGACCCTTTTCTCAATCATCAATATCACCCGTGCAGGCCAACACGTATTGGCACTTTCTAACCTCTACGGTGGTACCCATACCTTACTCGGAAGCGTATTGCCACGTATGGGCATTGAAGTGACCTTTATCGAACCAAATCTTTCCTTGGAAGAAATGAAGACTTACATTCGCCCGGAAACCCGCTGCATTTTTAGCGAAATGCTTGGCAACCCGGCGCTTGAAGTATTAGACCTTGAAAAAATGGTGGCACTTGCAAAATATGCAGATGTGCCGTTGATTGTCGATAATACCTTCCCTACCCCATACCTCTGCAACCCAATTAAACACGGTGCCAACATCGTCACCCATTCCGCTACAAAATATTTAGATGGTCATGCGACAAGTGTTGGTGGGATTGTGGTTGACGGCGGCAACTTTAACTGGGACAATGGTAAGTATCCGGAGCTCACTACCCCGGACCCGGATTATCATGGCTTGGTTTATACAGAAGCATTCGGGAATGCGGCGTTTATTGCAAAGGCACGTGCCGGTCTCTTGCGTGACTTGGGTGCGACCATGTCCCCGTTCAATGCTTTCTTGATTAACCTTGGCTGCGAAACCTTGGCATTGCGTATGGAACGCCATAGCGAAAATGCGCTTAAAGTAGCAGAATACCTCGCTAGCCACGACAAAGTGGAATGGGTAAATTATCCGGGTCTCAAGAGCGATCCTAACTATGAGCTTGCGCAAAAATACTTGCCAAAGGGTTGCTCCGGCGTTGTTGCCTTCGGTCCTAAAGGCGGGAGTGCCGCTGCAAAGAAAGTCATTGACAGCGTGAAACTCACCACCTTGGTTACCCACGTTGGCGACTTGCGTAGCCATATGCTCCATCCGGCAAGCACCACACACCGTCAACTTGATGATGAAGCGCTTGTAAAAGCAGGGGTAAGACCAAACCTTATTCGTTTCAATGTTGGTATTGAAGATATTGATGATATCCTTGCCGACCTTGAACAGGCATTGGCACAAATCTAATTCGATTCACACGGGCGCGGCGTCCGGAATTTATCCAAAGGACGTCCGCACTTGTTTTGTCCCATAGAACGAAAGGTGGAAACCCATGCCTGTAATTATTCCTAAAGATCTTCCAGCTGCAGAGACACTCAAAAAAGAGTTTATCCAGGTCATGCATGAGGAACGCGCACGCACCCAGGACATTCGTCCCTTACACATTGGGCTCTTAAACCTCATGCCAAAGAAGATTGTGACAGAAACCCAGTTCTTGCGCTTGATTGGGAACACACCACTGCAGGTGGATGTGGACCTTATCATGCCAAGCAACCACAAGAGCAAAAATACCCCACAAGACCACTTGTTAAAGTTCTATCATCCGTTTAATGAAGTGAAAAATCGTCGTTATGATGGTTTTATCGTGACAGGGGCACCGGTAGAAATGCTGGATTTTGAAGATGTGGATTACTGGGAAGAGCTTTGTGAAGTCTTTGACTTCTGTAATACCAATGTGTATTCGAGCTTTTTCATTTGCTGGGCAAGCCAAGCCGCGTTCTATTACTACTATGGCATACCTAAGCATATCCTTCCGGAAAAGCTCTTTGGTGTATTTGACCATCGTTTGATTCGTAACCGTGACATCACGCAGGGCTTTGATGATGTATTCTATTGCCCACATTCCCGCCATACCGAAAACCGCGCTGCCGATATAGTGGCATGTTCGGATTTGAAGGTATTGGCGCAAAGTGATGAAGCCGGCCCGTTATTGACCACAACGATTGACCAAAGACACTATTTTTCATCGGGGCATATCGAATATGACCCACTGACGCTGGCTGAAGAATATGAACGCGATGTCAAAAAAGGATTGGATAACGTTCCGTTTCCGAAAGATTATTTTCCGGGTAACGATCCAAATCTTGCGCCTATGGTGCGTTGGCGAGGACATGCGAACCTGTTGTTTTCAAACTGGTTAAATCATATTGTTTATCCGGGGACACCATATGACTTGAGTACGCTCATGCCACGATGTAGCGAGCGAAAAAAACGGGAGTGAACAAAATGCAAGAGGGTAAAGACCTCATTCAAATCAAAGACCTGCATAAGGTTTTCAAAATCAAAGGGCGAGATGTCATCGCGCTGGAAGGCATTAACTTAACTGTCAAGGAAGGCGAAATTTTCGGTATTATCGGTTTGTCCGGTGCCGGGAAAAGTACCTTGGTAAGATGTATCAATTTCTTGGAAAAACCAACCTCTGGTGCTGTTATGTTTGACGGCCAAGACTTAAATACCTTGAGTGATAAAGAATTGCGCAAGGCACGTCAACAAATGGGGATGATTTTCCAACAGTTTAACTTGCTGATGCAGCGTACTGCCTTGGAAAATGTATGCTTTCCATTAGAACTAGCCGGTGTGAAAAAAGATGAAGCTGTGAAACGTGCACAAGAACTTTTGGAAATTGTTGGCCTTTCCGAACGTGCCAATGCCTATCCGGTGCAATTGTCCGGTGGGCAGAAGCAACGTGTGGCCATTGCACGTGCGCTGGCAACAAACCCGAAGGTGCTTTTGTGTGACGAAGCGACCTCTGCGCTTGACCCGCAAACCACAGCGTCCATTTTGGCGTTGCTCAAAAAGCTCAGCAAAGAAATGGGTATTACCGTCATCATTATTACCCATGAAATGAGTGTTATTGAAGAAGTTTGCTCACGTGTGGCCATTATTGCGAACCACCGTATTGCTGAAGTAGGATCTGTTCAAGAAATCTTTACCCACCCAAAAACCGATGCGACACGCCAATTGGTGTATCGTGAAGAAGAAGACCCGGTAACCTACCGTCCGGGCGAAGGGCGTTTCCTGCGTGTTGTTTATAATGGTAGCAATGCGCTGGAACCAATCATTGCAAAAATGATTTTGGATTTAAAAATTCCTGTTAATATTATCCATGCGAATCTCCGTACTATTGAAGGCGATACCTACGGTGATATGGTTATTCAGTTGCCTGACCTCGTCGAATCAGAACGCGCCATGCGCTATCTGTTGGATCGCGGTATTTCTGTAGAGGGGGTGACACAGGATGCTTGATTCACAAATGATTCAAATGCTCGCACAAGGGACACTTGAAAGCTTCTATATGACCGTCGCTATCACCGTGCTTTCCTATATCATCGGTGTACCGTTGGGGGTGTTCTTGGTAATGAGCGATAGAAACGGTATTCAACCAATGCCAAGTCTTAATTGGCTGATTGGTGGGATTGTAAATATCTTACGTTCCGTACCGTTCTTGATTTTGATGATTACCATTCAACCATTTACCCGCATGATTGTTGGGACCACCATTGGAACCAGTGCTGCGATTGTAGCGTTGGTTGTCTCTGCTGCACCGTTTGTTGCACGTATGGTTGAACAATCCTTGCTTGAAATTGATCACGGTGTGATTGAAGCTGCGCAATCAATGGGCGCTTCTAACATGCAAATCGTTAAAAAGGTACTGTTGCCTGAATCTATGCCATCCCTGTTAAACGGGGTTCTCGTGAGTGCAACTACAATCTTGGGTTACTCTGCAATGGCAGGCTTTATCGGTGGTGGCGGTCTTGGGGACATTGCTATTCGCTATGGCTACAACCGCTATGATTCCGGTACCATGTTAATTACTGTTGTCTTGCTAGTTGTAATGGTACAGCTTATCCAATCCGTTGGTGCTCGTATTGCAAAACGTTCCGATAAGCGTATCAATGACTAATAAAAATAATTCGAAGGAGAATGACTATGAAAAACAAAAAATTAATTGCAACTGCACTTGTTGCTACTCTCGCGTTGGGCTTGTTTGCCGGCTGCGGCGGTAACAAAGATGCTGCTTCTCAAAGCTCCGCTTCCAGCGCAGCAACCGAAGCTTCTTCCGATAGCAAAACCATTACCATCGGCGCATCCCCATCTCCACACGCTGAAATCTTGAATCATTTTGCAGATGAATTCGAAAAAGAAGGCTACACCCTCAAAGTCGTAGAATTCACCGATTATGTACAACCAAACAAAGCACTTGATGCCGGTGATTTGGATGCTAACTACTTCCAACACTATCCATACCTCGAAAACTTCTGTGAAGAAAATGGTACCAAGCTCGTTAGCGCAGGTGCTATTCACTACGAACCAATGGGTATCTTCTCCGAATCCGTGACCGACTTGAATTCTCTTCCTGATGGTGCAAAAGTAGCGGTTCCTAACGATGCAACCAACGAAGCACGTGCCTTGCTCTTGCTCCAAGAAAACGGCTTGATCAAGTTGAAAGACGGCGTTGATATCACCGCAACCAAGCTTGATATTGCAGAAAATCCAAAGAACCTCGAAATCGTTGAATTGGAAGCTGCTCAAATTCCACGTTCCCTTCAAGACGTTGACATCGCTGTTGTAAACGGTAACTATGCACTCGATGCAGGCTTGTCCCTTGACGATGCACTTGCTATCGAAGAAGCAGACAGCCTTGCTGCAAAGACTTATGCAAACATCATCGCTGTTCGTGAAGGCGAAGAAGATTCCGCAAAGACCCAAGTAATCATGAAAATCCTTACCTCCGATGAAGCAAAGCAGTACATCGAAGACACCTTCAAGGGTGCTGTGCTTCCTGTAGCAAGCGAAGATAAGTAATTTTTCTAACCCGCAACCGTCACAGGTTGCGGGTTTTTTATGGGAAGGCATAGGATGAAAAAACGCAAATCGCAATAATATCGCGCAGAGTTTCAAAGGTGACGATATTATACGATGGCCGGTCAAGCTATCATGAAAATAATTACTTAAATAGAAAGATTCTAATCAGTCGCTTTGAAAAACAACATAACGGCTAATAAATATACAAGCAATGACGAGAACATGACGGCGATATCCAACTGAAATCTTATGAAGACGAGAATATGACAAGCAGCAATGAGAACCTATATGCAAACATAAATAATCTTCTTGCATTATATAAGTGAATACCCTATAATTATAGTCGGAGAGAGAGGGTGCGTGCCTTCTCTCAACGATGAAAGAAGCAACGAGCTGCAAGCGTGGATGCAGTTCGTTGCTTCTTTAAATTTTAAGAAAAAACAACAACATACCCTTAGAGGTGAGATTATTTTGACGGAAATAACCACCCGTGGTATACTTTAACCATCATAACGCAGGGCGTTGTGCCGGTGTAGCTCAGAGGATAGAGCAGTGGTTTCCTAAACCATTGGCCGCAGGTTCGACTCCTGTCACTGGCGTTGTTATGAAATAGGAGGCTCATTAAAATGTACGATATCGCTATTATTGGTGCCGGCCCTGCCGGTTTAACTGCAAGTGTTTATGCACGTCGTGCCGGCTACTCTGTTGCTGTGTTTGAAATGGGGATGCCGGGTGGACAAGCTGCAACCACTGATTTGGTTGAAAACTTCCCGGGCTATCCACAAGGGATTGCCGGTGCTGAACTTGGGATGAAGTTTTATGAACACGCAATGGCTTTTGAAGCTGAATTTATTTTTGAGCAAGTGCTTCGCTTGGATGTTGACGGTGATGTAAAGAAAATCATTACAAACAACGGTCTCGAAGAAAAAGAATATGAAGCCCGTGCCATTATTTTGGCAACCGGTGCACATCCACGCACCTTGGGTGTGCCAAATGAAGACAAGTTCCGAGGTCACGGTGTGAGCTATTGTGGTACCTGTGATGGTTTCTTCTTCCGTGGCAAGGATGTCGCAGTTGTTGGCGGCGGGGATGTGGCTGTGGAAGATGCTATTTACCTTGCTAACATGTGCAACAGTGTAACAGTTTTCCATCGCCGCGATGAACTCCGTGCAAACAAGCGCAGTCAAGAAGCAGCGTTTGCCAACGATAAGATTCGCTTTGTGTGGGATACCGTTGTGGAATCCTTTGACGGTGGTGAACAACTTGAAACGGTTGTGACAAAAAATGTCAAAACCGGCGAAGAAAAGACCTGGAATTTTGACGGCTGCTTCATTTTTGTCGGCTATGATCCAAACAAAGACGTTTATCCGGAAAACTTAAAAGTGGACGAACGCGGCTATATCATTACCGATGAATATATGGCGACCAATATCCCGGGCGTTTATGCTATCGGGGACGTACGTAAAAAAGTCGTACGTCAGGTATCTACTGCTGTTGGTGATGGCGGTGTGGTAATGACCGATATTGAACGCTATTTCCGTGAAGGAAGTGCGCGCGCATGAGACCGAAAAGAAGCAAAGGAACACAGATATTTTTGGTAATATTGGCGGTATTGCTGTGCATCGGCTTGTTGCTGCCCTCTTTTATGTCAATTGCAAGCTTTTTTTAAAAGCGTTGTGTTGAAAATATTAACCGTAAGAAAATACTGAGGAGGAAGAACCATGAGTGAAGAAAAAGATATGACAGTTTATCAATGTCAAATGGCATCCTGTGGTTATATGTATATGCCTGCAAAGGGCGACAGAAAAGGTAAAATTCCGGCGGGAACACCTTTTAATGAACTTCCTGATACCTGGAAATGTCCGCTTTGCGGCGCAACAAAAACTGCATTCAAACCGCTCGATTAAGAATCAAGGCGCGCATATCTCTCATGATGTGCGTGCTTTTTATTTGAAGCAAACAAAGAAGCCGGAATAGATAAAAAAACCACGAAAAATGCCGTAAAAGTGTATAAAGCTGCTTGCAATTCGTTTCCCGGCATGGTATGATAATCCGTGTTAAAATGCTCGAGAAGAGTAAATTTGCCAAAGGGGAGGTGTTCGCATTGGCAAACATCAAGTCTGCAAAAAAACGTGCTAAAACTGCTGAAGTTCGTCGTCTTCGCAACGCAAGCGCTATGAGCGCTGTTCGTACCGCTGTTAAGGCTTTCGACCGTGCAGTTGAAGCTGGTGATAAAGCTCAAGCTGCTGAAGCAATGGCACTTGCTGTGAAGAAACTCGACCAAGCAGGTTCTAAGGGCCTTCTCCACAAAAACAACGTTGCTAACAAGAAATCCAGAATCATGAAGGCTTACAACCACATGGCGTAAGTTGAAATAGAAGAAGCTGCCGCAGGGTGGCTTTTTTTATTTTGTTCCAAACACTTGACTGTGCAAAATGCGCTTAACAAATATAGAAGAGATATGATTGCAAACCGGCAATTATATCTCTTTTTTATGGCGCAAAAGAGATGCTCGCAGTGAAAACGGCTGGCGCAGTATGATGGTAGTGAAATGCTTCTCACTGACAGGCAATCACTGTGCCTGTGCGCGTGTAGACAAACGAAGGTACAAAGGATATAATGAGAAATAATAGACTAAAGCAGGAGGCGTGGACAATGCCTGATAATAAAACGCATTTTTCCGAAGCGGAAAATAACAAATACAATGTGAGCAACGTGCTGAACGTCATGAATGACGGAACGGCCTATCGCTCGCACAAGGCAGAAACTGTGGAACAGCAGGAGGACGCCCAAGCTATTGATATCAATCTTGAAGAAGGCGCACCGTTTACCGATGGGATAGATCCGCAAGCAACCATTGGCGAATATATGAAGCTTCACGAAGAAGAAGAGGCATTAGAAAACGCATCTGACCTTCAAATAAACGAAGAAGCGGACCCGTATGTTGAAGAAGCAGAAGAACGTCTTCAAGAAAAGCCTACAGAAGACGACTTAAAAGATAGCGCCTACGTTTACCAAGAACAGGAATCTAACGTTAAAAGTCAAGTGATTCGTGATGAAGCACAAAAAGCTCGTGACCCGTTTTTTGATGACCTGCGCTCTGTTGATGATGAACCGGCTATTCAGCGCATGAAAGAACGTGAACAAATGGCTAAGGAGGGAAACGAAGCGGAAACCACTTCTATAGAAGAAACAGAAGAAATCCCATCTCCGGCCCGACGCATTCGAAAACCAAGATTTGTAAAGCCAGCCCAGCTAGAAACGGAAGAAGCCCAAACAGATACTGAGGAAGAACCAACAGATAAGGAAACCAATGATGACGAAGTTGTTGAAACAGAAGAAATTATGGAAAACGATGCTGTTGCAGAACCGGAAATAGATGATGAGTATAATACATACGATGATGAAGATAACGCAGAGGACGTTGAGCAAGAAGACGTATTAGATGAATTAACGCAGGCGCGTGCCGCACAACACCATTCCATCTGTGAAGATTTACATGAATTACAAACGCTTTTAGAAGAAGCGCGTTCTCCAATGCTTCATAAAACAGAGGTGCTTGTCCCACGTGAAAAAACACTCCGATTAATCCGTTCCTTAACCGTCCTTTGCGATGTGGATCCATCCTATATCGATGGTGCAAGTGAAGACCTGTTAATAGACCGTTTGGCATGCGACCCTGGAAATGGAGAATACGAACCGCTTAAACGTGCACGATGCCGTGCCCAAACCATTATTCAAAACGCAAGCAAACAAGCAGAAACGATTATTACCGATGCAAAAGTATTAGCGACCCAGCTTCTCGCTGAAACCGAAGCGGAAATCAAAGAAAAGTACGATGATGCAGATTTGCAAATTGCAGCACGTATGGATACCGCTAAAGAAGAAAGCTCCAAAAAACTCAATGAAGCACGTAGTGAACTGACAGCCAGCCGTCAACATAGCGTAGAAATCCTCAGTAAATACCTTGAAAAAGCAGAAATCGACTACCAAGGCTATTGGGAACGTGCAGAAAATACAGTAATGGCATCATTGGAACAAAGTGAATCCATTCTAACAAAAGCAGCGGAAATTTATAGAAAAGAACTCGAAGTCATCAGACAGGATAGAGATGAACTTAGCGAAATCATTGACCACTTGAAACGCTATAAACCGCTATCTTAAGCGGAAAATTACAAACACCCTTGTCATGAGACAAGGGTGCTTTTTCGTGCAGACGAAAAAACCTAACAAAAAAAGCAAGTTTTTTTAAGAAAGGTGTTGACGTATAAGGAATGTGATGTTATTATAAATGAGTCGTCAGCGAGAGCGAGCGACAAACAAATAAAGATGTTCTTTGAAAATTAAACAGCCAAGCGAAATAAATCCAGTGCTTTAATAATAAAGCAACCGAACAATTTTTTAGTGAACAGAAGAGCTTAGAGAAAGCACTTCGTAAATATTTACGGAGAGTTTGATCCTGGCTCAGGACAAACGCTGGCGGCATGCCTAACACATGCAAGTCGAACGGACGGAGGCAAGGAACTCTTCGGAGGGAATTGCCCGAGTTAGTGGCGGATGGGTGAGTAACGCGTGGGGAACCTACCTCGTAGAGGGGAATAATAGTTGGAAACGACTACTAATACCGCATAATGTACACTTTTCGCATGAAGAGTGTAAGAAAGATGGCCTCTGAGAATGCTATCGCTATGAGATGGACCCGCGTCTGATTAGCTAGTTGGTAAGGTAACGGCTTACCAAGGCAATGATCAGTAGCCGGCCTGAGAGGGTGAACGGCCACATTGGGACTGAGACACGGCCCAAACTCCTACGGGAGGCAGCAGTGGGGAATCTTCCGCAATGGGCGAAAGCCTGACGG